>JADMIO011627916.1_pt1 | contig 87057 bp, 85 predicted proteins | sample 8958161 | NCBI WGS metagenome assembly JADMIO01 (sample SAMN16585339, study PRJNA669376) | soil metagenome | isolation source: Crop rotation soil | place: USA: Cullars Rotation, Alabama | collected 2011 | reverse complement strand
CCGCCATCGGCTGGCGGCATTCTTGCTCCGGCTTGCGCAAAAAGAGGGAAAGAAGACTTCATCGGGCGTGGAAGTGCTGCTGCCCATAAATAATCAGGAACTGGCCTCGCAGATCGGCACGGTGCGCGAGCTGGTTTCGCGCAACCTTTCCCGGCTGCAGGCGGAAAAGATGATCAAGATTGATGGGCGCAGCGTCACCATCTGCGACGCTAAGGCATTGGAAGCAGAGTTGCGCGACGCCTAAGCCTTTTCCATGGTTTCTCTCTTCTTTTTGACCATTTCTCGTCCCCTGTGACAAAAGTCATCGCCTGCAATTCTGGTCGTGGTTACTCTCAAATCATAAAGTTCAGAAGTACTGGAGGGTTCCATGATCGTAGCCGCCGACAAGACCGTTCGCGATCTAGCGCAGGAGTTTCCCGGCGCTGCTCGCGTATTTGAAAAATTTGGCATTAATTATTGCTGTGCCGGCGATCGCGATTTGCAGACAGCCTGCAACTCCGCCAAACTTTCTGTGGATCAGGTTTTGGACGCTTTGGAGGCCGCTGAATATGCAGCCTGCCTTTCAGCCGCTATGCGCGATTGGGAGAATGAGTCGTTGTCTGAGCTCGTCGCTCACATCCAAAGTACACATCACAAATACACACGAGAAGAGATCCTTCGGCTTACTGCGTTATTGGGAAAGGTCGTCTCTGTTCACGACAAGAACCATCCCGGGCTTTCCAACTTGCGAACTGTATTCCATGGCCTGGCGCAGGAACTGACTTTACACATGATGAAAGAAGAACGAGTGCTGTTCCCGTACATCGTTCGCATGGAAGAAGCCGTAATCCAGAAGGAACCCATCTTGCCCTCCCCCTTCGGCAGTGTGCAGAATCCCGTGACCATGATGGAACATGAACACGAGGACACCCTGGAAGCCCTGCGTGGGCTGCGCGAGCTTAGCGCTGACTTCACTCCGCCTGCGGATGCCTGCGCCAGCTTTCGCACCCCGTATCAGGCGTTGAGCGAGTTTGCGGCGGACCTTCAGCAGCACATTTACTTGGAGAACGACATCCTGTTTCCCCGCGCTGTCGCCATGGAAAGAGCGCGGCGGTGAGCTCGCGAGCCATGCCAGTCCTGACGACGCGAGTGGAACAACAAGCGGGCCGCCAGCTCAGCGCGACGGAAATATTTGAGATCACGGCGACGCGCGAGGTAAAGCTGTCCCGTCTGCTCATGCTCTACATCGGTACGGGGCTGGTGTTCATGCTCTTGCCTGGCACATTTCTCGGAGTCTGGAACCTGCTTGCGATCAGCGCGCAGCGCTCGGCCAGTTCGGTGTCACCAGCATGGATTCAGGCACATGGCCATGCACAAATCTTCGGATGGATTGGAACGTTCATTCTTGGCATCGGCTTTCATTCCATTCCCAAATTGCGCCGCGCCAGAACCTTCGGCTTGTGGGTGCCGCGGACTTGCTGGGCCCTCTGGACATCAGGTGTCATGCTGCGCTGGTTCACAGTTGTTTATCAGTGGCAGTGGCGCACTTTACTTCCGCTGTCCAGCGCCATGGAACTCGTTGCGTTCCTCATTTTCTTTCGTACAGTTTCCGGTCACCGCCCGCAAGAAGCCGGGAACAGCAAACTTGATGAGTGGATTCTTGCAGCGATTGCCGGCTCACTAGGATTTCTTGCTTCGTTGCTCATGAATCTTGCTGCAGCGCTCTTCCTTGCTATCAAAGGAGTTTCGCCAGAACTTCCACACCGCTTCGATCAATCTTTGCTGGTGTTTCAGACCTGGGGATTTCTGGTTCCTTTCGTGTGGGGATTCAGTGCCAAGTGGCTGCCGATCTTTCTCGGGTTGCGTCCTCTCCGTGGACGCACTTTGCTGTGGGCTGTCGCCTTGAACTCCGCGGGTGTGTTGCTGTCCCCGCTTTCCATCAAAGCTGCTGTAGTTTTGGCACTGACCGGAGCAGCGGTTGCCATATATGCGTTGCGGTTATTTGAACCAGCAGAGCGGAAAGCCAAACTCAAAGGCGTCCATTCCAGCTTTCCGCTCTTTATTCGTCTGGCTTATTTCTGGTTGTTGATTGCGGCAACGTTGGGAATATGGGCCGCTTCGGTGGGAGACGCGCCGGGCATCTGGGGAGCATCGCGGCACGCTCTAACCGTCGGATTCCTTAGCACAATGGTATTCGCCATCGGACAAAGAGTACTGCCTGCTTTTTCGGGCATGCGGCTTTTGTTTAGCACGAAAGCAATGTTCATCGGGCTTCTTCTCCTCACCATCGGGTGCCTGATGCGCGTCAGCTCAGAAGTGCTTGCCTATCAAGGACTCGTGCAATCTGCGTGGTCCTGGTTGCCAGTCTCGGCTGTGACTGAAATGACCGCTGTTACCGTTTTTGCTCTGAACCTTTTTGTGACATTTGTGAAGAAACCGCCCTTTCCCCCAACGCTTGGTCGAAATGGCGAAAATTTGGTTCCAGCGCTTGGTTAGAAATGACTCATCCACTTACACGCCGGCTGAAAATAAGAAGTCTTTCGTATGGTATGTCCTGTTCTGCTTGGCGTAGTATTTTTGTCAAACCCTGGCCGCATTGATTGCGTGAAGTAAGAGGACTTTGATGACGAACGATGCGCATCATTCAGAATCCCAGAATCGCCAGTTATTCCTCGGCACGATCTCATTCGTAGTCTGCTTCGCGGCCTGGGGCCTCATCAGCGCCTTCGCACCGCACTTCCGCCAACAGTTTCACCTCTCCGCTACACAGACGGCGTTTCTGGTATCTGTGCCGGTGTTGCTCGGCGCTATTGCCCGTCTTCCTATGGGCATGCTGACCGACCGCTTTGGTGGCCGCATTATCTTCACTACGCTCATGCTTTTCTCGGCCATTCCTGTCGCCCTTGTCCCGATGACATCGGGATATAAGAACCTGCTTGTCGTGGGATTCTTTCTGGGCATGGCGGGGTCTTCGTTCGCAGTCGGCGTGGGATTTGTTTCGCGCTGGTTTGCCATGGAGAAGCAGGGCAGCGCGCTTGGCATCTACGGCCTGGGAAATATGGGCCAGTCGGCGGCGGTCTTTCTGGGGCCCGTGGTTGCCGTCGCCTTTGGATTTCGCAGCGTGTATTGGGGTGTGGCGGCCATCCTCATTATATGGGGTGTAGTATTTGCGGTATTTGCACGCAACGCGACCGACACGGTTCGCCCCAAAGGTCTGGGAGAGATGTTCGGGGTGCTTGGACACGAGCCTCTAGCCTGGGCGTTGGCGGCATTCTATTTTCTGACTTTCGGCGGATTTGTCGCATTTTCCATTTATCTGCCGACCCTCCTGCGGGATCAGTTTGGATTGCAACTCGCCGATGCCGGCTTTCGCACCGCGGGGTTCGTCGTGCTGGCAACTCTTTGCCGGCCACTCGGCGGCTGGCTGGCGGATAAGATTGGTGGTTCGCGAGTGCTGTCGTGGATCCTTCCGGTGATTGCCGGATTTGGATTGCTATTGAGTGCTCCCTCGATATTGCCATTTACCGTCGGTGCGCTGGGAACGGCGGCACTGCTCGGCATCGGCAACGGTGCAGTGTTTCAGCTTGTGCCGCGTTATTTTCCAACGCAACGTGCCACGGTTACTGGGCTAGTGGGCGCGATGGGCGGCATGGGCGGATTTTTTCCGCCTCTATTATTGGGAATCTTCCGCGACAAACTGGGAGCTATATGGCCTGGGTTCCTCTTGTTGTCCGCAGTCGCCTGCTTACTGTGGTGGATGAATCGGCGCCTATTTCTGCCCCGCGAAGTCGAACTGGCAGCTGCGCTTCCTCCAGAGTTTATTCGCACCGCGGACAAAGTTCGCGCTGGGGCGTGGGCGACTCTCTGGACAGGCGTCCTGATCGCCGCTATCGTGCTCGGCTCGCGCAATTTGCAGAACTTCGATCCGGCGCTCGTGATCTATACCTTTGCCGTCATCTTCGCCGCATGGGGAGTGATTTATCACTACTCCGTCTGGATCCGTAAGCCACCGACTTTTGTCTATTGGCAACGCGGCTGGCAACTGCTCAAGCAGCGCGGAGTATTGAAGAGTCTGGTAACCATCGCGACTTCCGCCGCCACCCATCTGTTTGCCCAGACGTTCATTCGAAAACGCTCATTTACCCGCTGGGCCATGCATCAACTGATTTTCTGGGGCTGCCTACTGGCGGTAGCCATCACATTTCCTCTGGTATTCGGCTGGATACACTTCACCAGTGCGCCCAATGACCAGATGGTCTACATCACGCACCTATTCGGATATGAAGCATTTCGTTTCCACTTGCATACCTTGACAGCGCTGATGCTGTTTCACGGCCTGGACATCGCCGCTTTCCTGGTGCTTGGCGGAATTGCGTTATCTCTCTGGCGGCGGATGCGGGATGAGGGCGCTCGCGCTGTCCAGACGTTGGCCATGGACTTCTGGCCGCTCATCTTATTATTTGCAATTTCTGTGACCGGCCTGGCCTTGACCGTATCACAGGAATGGTTGGGCGGTAGCTTCTACAGCTTCATCGCCATCCTGCATGCCATTACCGTGATCGCAGCTTTGCTCTATTTACCATTTGGCAAGTTCTTCCACATTTTTCAGCGTCCGGCACAATTGGGCGTCAAACTCTACCAGCGTGTTGGCACTGAGGGCGAAGGAGCAATCTGCGCCCGCTGCGGCGAACGCTACACCTCGCTTATGCATGCCGATGATCTCAAGCGCGTATTGCCGCAAGTTGGGTTCGACTACTCCACTCGCAACGGGAACTGGCAGGATTTGTGTCCCGCATGCAAACGAAAATTGATTTCGTTGACCCAACTGGCGATGCGACAGGAGACGAATGGCTAAGCCGCCCGTATCCGTAGAAATACTGAAAGAACAGTTCGGCCCGCACTTGCAGTATGAGCCGGCGGGTGGATGGCAGGATGAGTCCATCCATCCCGCTGAAAAACTAGTGAAGACCCACTGTTGTTTCTGCGGGCAGCAATGTGGCATTCAGTTAAAGGTGCGTGACAACCACATTATCGGTTTCGAGCCGTGGGAGGATTTTCCTTTTAATCGCGGCATGCTTTGCCCCAAAGGGGTGAAGCGCTACATGCAGAGCAATCATCCCGACCGATTGCTCTCGCCCATGATGCGGACCGACGCCGGATTTCGGGCGGCGACATGGAATGAAGCGCTGGATTTTACAACATCGCGCATACGCGAGATTCAGTCGAAGTACGGAAAAGATGCATTCGCGATTTACGGTGGGGCGTCTCTATCTACGGAAAAGTCTTACCTGCTGGGGAAATTTGCCCGCGTCGCCCTGGGTACGCGGCACATCGATTACAACGGCCGGCTGTGCATGGTTTCGGCAGGCACAGCCTACAAGCTCGCCTTTGGAATTGATCGGAGCACGATCCCATGGAGTGAAATTCCCAAAGCGGAAGTGTTGTTTGTGATTGGCGCCAATATCGGCGAGTGTGCGCCCATTACCACAGACTACATCTGGCGCTGCCGCGACAATGGCGGCAGACTCATCGTAGCCGATCCGCGTATGACCCCCATCACGCGCAATGCAGATCTTTATTTGCCGCTTCGGCCTGGAACTGATCTGGCACTGCTGATGGGAATTTTGCACGTCATCCTGCGCGATGGTTTGGAAGATCGCGAATTCATTGCCAGTTACACTACGGGATTTGAAGCGATTGAGAAATCAGCCAAGGAATGGAACCCGCGAAAAGTTGCCGAGATGACGGGAGTTCCTCCCGAGAGCATTGAGAAAGCAGCGCAGTGGATGGGCAAATCCAAGCGGGCCATTCTCATGCACGCTCGTGGCCTAGAGCACCAGTCGAAGGGGGTGGAGAATTGCCTGGCGGTAGTCAACATTGCCCTCGCTACCGGCAACATCGGACGCGAAGGCGCCGGGCCGACCATGATTACCGGCCAGGGGAATGGTCAGGGCGGCCGCGAGCATGGGCAGAAGTGCGACCAACTGCCCGGCCAACGTTCACTCGCAGATCCGGCGGCTCGCGCATATGTGGCAGGGGTCTGGGGAATCTCACCCGACGAACTTCCACAACCTGGCTACAGCGCCCAGGAGATCATGAATGCAATCCATAGCGGCGAGATCAAGGGATTGCTGTCGCTGTGTTTCAATCCGCTGGTTTCGCTGCCGGACGCCAACTTCACCCGCGAGGCCTTGTCGAAGCTCGAATATTTCGGGGTAGTGGACTTTTTCATGTCAGAAACTGCGCATCATGCGGACGTTGTTTTGGCCGGCAGTCTACATGAGGAAGAAGACGGTTTGGGATGCAGCGCCGAAGGACGTGTAATTCACTGGCAAAGGAGCACTGACCCTCCCGGAGATGCGCGATGCGATTCCGCGATCATTATTGATCTGGCGCATCGCCTAGGGAAGGAGAAATTCTTTCCCTTCAAGAGTCCTGCCGATATTCTGGAAGAGTTGCGGATTGCCTCGCGCGGCGGCGTAGCTGACTACTACGGCATCACCTACGAGCGCATTGATAAAGAGAAAGGCATCTTTTGGCCCTGCCCCTCGCTCGACCATCCGGGCACGCCGTTACTTTTTGCCGACAAGAAGTTTTACACCCATGACGGCAAGGCGCATTTCAATGTCACCGAATGGCGTGAAAGTGGCGACCCGGTGACCGACGACTACCCGCTGTTTCTCACCACCGGCCGTGTGGTCAGCCATTATCTTTCAGGAACGCAGACTCGCCGTATCGGAGCGCTAACGGATCAATATCCGGAGCCGCGCGCGGAGATTCATCCCCGCCTGGCAGAACAACATGGAGTTAAAGACAATGACTGGGTGACCGTAGCCACACGTCGCGATGAACTTACCATTCGTGCAATGGTCGTGAAAACCATCCGTCCCGACACCATCTTTATTCCTTATCATTGGGCGGGCACGCGCAGCGCTAACCGGCTCACGCACCGCACACTCGACCCTCGCAGTAAGATTCCTGAGTTCAAGGTTTCAGCGTGCCGTCTCGCCAAAGCAAGCTGTCCCGATCTTTCGCATGACGACCGGGGCGCGCACCACAACGGATCCTCTGGAGGTAAGACCTAAATGTACGGGTATGAATTTTATGTCGATCCCTCACGGTGTATCGGATGCCGCTCGTGTCTCCAGGCCTGCGAAGAATGTGAAACCCATCGTGGCAAGTCGATGATCAATTTCGATTTCATCGAGCGCCGTGACAGCATTACATCGGCTGCTTACGTATGTTGGCATTGCGATGAACCCACTTGCGCGCAGGTATGCCCGGCCGATGCTATCAAGAAAGGAGAGGACGGCATCGTTCATTCCTCTCTCAAGCCGCGCTGTATCGCGTGCAGCAACTGCGTGGTTGCTTGTCCGTTCGGCATTCCGAAGATGATGGAACCGGAACAGCAAATGATGAAGTGCGACATGTGCTACGACCGCACTTCGGAAGGCAGACGTCCGATGTGTGCCACCGTCTGTCCCAGCCAGGCGCTGTCCTATGTTCGTCCCGAAGAGATTGCCAAACGCCGCGAGAAGCCGACCAACATTTTTTATTTTGGCAATCAGAAGATTACAACCAAGGTTTACATGATGGCACCCGCCCAACGGGAGGCCATTGTTCTGGATGTGGTGGATTACATGTGGGAGAAAAACTTGTGAACTGGTTCCGGCGAGCGAACAACAGTCAACCGCTTTGGAAGGAAGAGTTCTCCGTATACACCGCGGACGAACGCTACGTCACCCGAAGGCAGCTTACAAAGTTTCTGGTTCTTACGAGTCTGGGGATGTTCGTGGGAAATGTCTGGATACTGATACGCTCTGTTTTCTATAAGAAACCGAGCTATCCGGAACAGACCGTAGCAAGGTTGGGCGAGATCCCTGTCGGGGCGGTCAAGTTGTTCGCCTATCCCAATGAGGAAGACGGTTGCATCCTGGTGCGCACAGCAGAAAACGCTTATGTTGCCTACAGTCAAAAATGCACGCATCTCTCCTGTGCCGTTTATTACGCTAAAGACAGCAACCGCCTGGAATGCCCCTGTCATCAGGGCTTCTTCTCGATAGCTGATGGATCTGTGCTGCAGGGTCCCCCATCGCGGCCTCTGTCGCGGGTCGTTCTCGAGACACGTGGCGAAGAACTAGTCGCTGTAAAGCTGAAAGGCTAAGCTATGAGCACAACTCAAACACCCCCACATAGTCGTCGATTAACCGCCATTACCGGAGCGATGTCTCTGATTACCGTTTTATTGATTGTGCAGATCTGGTTGCTAAGCGCTGCTCTTGAGTCCTACCTCGCTGGCCATCATGAAACTGCTCTGCCGGCGGCGGTTTTTTCCGGGCTACTGTTTCTGATCTGCTTCGGTCTGTATATCTTCGTGCGAAGAGTAGACTGAGCGGCTCGCTTTGAAGCAAACGATGAGTAAGAGTCTACTTCGCTGCCGGAAATGTGCCCGAAATTTGCTGAGTTTCGCAACCGCTCAGATTGAGGAGGCCAATGATTTTCGGCGAAGATTTCTGTCCCTTAACTCCTTGTCTGTACTGGAGCCGCATTGGGTACGCAACGTTAGCCCGCCTCTTCCGCACTCTGTGCGGGAGTTCCGGAATGAGCTGGACCTGTGAATCCGAAAAGTGTTCGAATCACCGCTCTCACTTCGATCCGCAGAAGCTTCTCCACAAACTTGGATTGCCACCCGTATCGGCCGTCGAAAAGACGGATGAGCAAGGGAGCTAGGTTCTTGTTTGTGCCATTCGTGACAAGCGTACTGCCCATCGAAACGAATGTAGCATTGCGCAAAGCGAAAAGCCGGCCCAACATTAAACATGAAGCTTGAGATCACAGCGACTACAGCGGCGCCAATAAAAGATCCTGCATGTTCGACGGTGGTCGAGGCGCCTCAATAAACATTTGGAGGCCAGATCAGTGAGTCAGTTATCGTTCTCGATCGCCCCTAGACCACCCTTCCGGTTGGATTTGACAGTTTGGGCACTCCGCCGGCGTCCGGAGAATGCCGTTGATCTGTGGGATGGCATGACCTACCGTCGAGTTTTGCTAATCGATGGCCAGGCAGTAGATGTTGCCGTACGACAGACAGGGGGGCTGGAGGCACCCCAATTGGAGATTGATGTCGCAGGTTCTGGTCTCACAGAAAGGCGTGGAGCGATGGCACGAGTGTTGCTCGAACGCATGCTTGGAGTACATAAGAATTTGCAACCTTTTTACGCACTGGCGGCGCGCGATCCAAGATTGCGGCCGTTAGTGGACGAATTTCGCGGGCTCAAACCACCGCAATTTCCTACCGTGTTCGAGGGGGTGGCAAATGGTATCGCATGCCAACAACTTTCGTTGTTGGTGGGGATCCTCCTACTTAGCCGGTTGGCGCATAAGGTCGGCGCCGTGTCGGCAAATCCGCAGCGCACATTCCACACTTTTCCTGGCCCGACAGATTTTTCTGATGTAAAGGCAGAATCTTTGAAACGCCTGGGGTTCAGCACCGGCAAATCACAGGCTTTGCTTGATATAAGTTTCGCCATTCGTGAGCGCGGGCTGGACCTGCAATCGCTCGTTCACTTGGACAATCAGGCCGCGATTGAAGCACTGGTGAAACTGAAAGGAGTGGGCCGCTGGACTGCGGAATACGTCCTGCTTCGGGCTCTTGGGCGATTGGACGTGTTTCCCGGCGATGATGTCGGCGCCCGCAAAAAGTTAGCTCATTTTTTGCAAAAGAAAAAGCCATTGGACTACGACGGCGTGCGCAAGGCCGTTGCCGGCTGGCAACCCTATGCGGGCTTGATCTATTTCCATCTGCTATTGGCCCGTATAAAGACAGCCGGGTGGCTCAGTTCAGGAAACTCACAGGATGGACATGCGAGGAATTTACCTCCGCACAGAGTAGGAGCAGAACTCAAGATTGGAGTCGGAGCCAATGTCTTATCGGCATCATACTTATTTAAGAGGTTTGACAGATTCAATGAAGGGAGAAAACACAATGCAAACCACACTGACAATGAAGCCAGAATCTAATACTCAACCTGCTATCTTCAAGCGTGATACAAATGACACCTTTGTCCAGCGGATGCAACAGATCTCTGCAACCATTAAACATCGCGCCTACGACCTGTTCCAGGCTCGGGGCGCCAACCATGGCCACGACCGGGAGGATTGGTTCCGTGCCGAGTCTGAGTTACTGACTCCCGTAGAGACGAAATTGGACGAGGCAGACGGAGGTTTTACGGTCCGAGCTGACGTCCCAGGTTTTTCAGCCAAAGACGTGGAAGTGCTCGTCGAGCCAATGCGCCTGATCATCCATGCTAAGAAACAGGAAGTTTCTCAGCAACAGACGGGAAACTCGGTTCGCCAAGAGCAAGTGTCGAATGAGATTTTGCGCACCGTCGATCTGCCTAACGAGATAGATCCCGACCATACAACGGCCACCATCAAGAACGAGGTGCTGGAGGTTGCTTTGCCAAGGTTCAACCCGGGAAAGAAGACTTCAACCAGCGCAAAAGCTGCATGAACCGGCTAGGTGGGAGTGGAAAAGGTTGTTTCAAAATTTTCCGCTTCCACACTTTTCCAACCGCCAGGGGTTCAAGCGTGTCCAGGCAAGTTTGTCATCCCGCCCCACGGAAATGGAATGCTGTGAAAATGACCTTTTAGAGAGGAGGATGATGGCCACCCACAAGTCTGATGAGGTTTCTCACGCCTTGAACAAGTTGCCCAATCTGGCAAGGCCACTGTTACGGGTCAATCTCCCGGAGGAGATCGCACAACTCCGGAGGGAAGAGGCATGGCAGCGCGAAACAGGCCGGAGCGCTAAAACACTGGCGAAGTATTCAGACTTCCGGATTGTACTTATCCTGATGAGAGGGAAGACGCAGATGAAAGTGCATCACGCCGACGCCAGAATCTCGATCCATTCACTGCAGGGTAATATTCGTATTCACCTTCCGGATCAGAAGGTCGACCTTCCCGCCGGGGAATTGATGGTATTGGACTACGGGATCCACCACGATGTCGAAGCTCTGGAGGAGAGTGCGTTTCTGATTACCATTTCCTGGCCCGGAGGCACAAAGGAAGAGCGACACGCGCGGTGAGCTAGCATGCGACGTTGGTAAGTTGTATCGCCAAAACCAATGGCATCGTTGATCTCGATAAGAACATGCGGGTTGGTGTCCGTTCTGCTAATAAGGTGGGTGCATTTCTGCCCACGCCAGATACTCGCTTCCACCGGACAAGGATGCAGTAGCTTCTCCTGAGTCGAGTAGGCGAGTAGGTTGACCAAACCCGTCGGGATTCCACCCCAGCAGCGCAACAGCCTGCTCTGGAAAATTTGGCGTTTTGTAAAAGAGAGCGCCGAATCGGTGGTCGGTGAACAGTGGCGAATAATTAGGAAGGTCGTAGGTTGATCCGAATCATCACAATCGAGAGAGAGTATGGATCTGGAGCAACGAAAATCGCCGAAAAGCTTGCCGCCCAATTGGGTTGGAAACTTTGGGACCAGTTGCTGACCTACGAAATCGCTCGCCTCTCGCACAGCGAGCAGGCCGCAGTTGCGGCCCGCGAAGAACGCCGCGACCCACTTTACTACCGTCTGCTTAAGTCATTCATGCTGGGAAGCTATGAGGGTAGTCCTGGCGCGCCCGTGGAGAGCCTGGACGCCGATAGTATCGTCAGAGTCTCGGAACAAGTGGTCGAACAAGCTGCGGCTTCAGGGAGTTGCGTCATTGTGGGAAGAGGATCGCAACAATTCCTCCGTGGCCGCGATGATACTTTGCGCTTCTTTTTATATGCTTCCCGAACGGAAAAGGTGCGGCGTCTTATTTCCGAAGGCAACGCCGAAAGGGATGCGGAAAGATTGGTTGACACGACTGACCGTGAGCGTGCTGCATTTATTAAGAGGTACTTCCATGTGGATTGGCCTGACCGTTCGGTCTACCATGCCATGATTAATACCGCGTCGGGCGACGACGCGGTAATTCGAGCGATCTTAAGCTTTTGCTGATCCAGCGTAGGGCACAGGCAAAACGTTAAACTCATGTCATTCATTTGCTTTGTATTGGTGGGCTGATTATGTGGAATGGATCTACTTCCTTGATTCAGACACTGCCACACCCGGGACAAACAGAGTAGCTCATCAAACCCGGTGGTGGGATTGAGTAGACTACCCGTCGAATTATTTAGACCTCTTTAACGCTGATGTCGTACTTAAAGTTGTCCGGATCAAATGGATCCACTCGTCCTTCTGAAATTTCTGCTTGCGGATACATGAAATACACCAACGGCTGTTTAGTTGATCCCGGCAATATGACGTCAGGCGCATAGTTGTAAGCCATCCAGTTCATCTCCCATGAGCCGAACAGGCGCTTACGCGTCTTCATCACCATTTCATCGGTCAGCTTGAGATTCCCTGGGGGTTCTTCCAGAACCAGCTTTCGCACATCCGCCGGATCCACCGGCACCCAGCCGTGTTGGTCTAGATAAACCTCGGAGCGGCAGTGCTGTCCTTTGGTGGCTTTGTCGGTATTTAGTCCCAGGCTCTTATATCCGAGTTCGGATTTCACGATCCGCAAACCATAAATATGACGGGCCGGCAACCCCACAGAGCGTGCCATGCCGACGTAGAGAGCATTGATGTCGGCGCACTTGCCGCCCATCTCTCCGGTTTCGAGCATGGCGCGAATGTCGCCGCGTCCGCAGCCACGCACTTTGGGATCGCGGAAGGTATTGTCCACGATCCATTCGTAAATGGCACGCGCTTTCTCGACATCAGTCTTAGCACCGGTCGTAGCTTTGAGGGCTGTATCTTTCACAATGCCATCGGTCGGTACAAACTTGCTGGGCTGGAGAAAGAAGTCGAGTTCCGGTTTTGAAGCACGTTGAGAGGGCGCTGTCTTGGCGCCCGCCAGATCGATCGCATAATTCCTAGTCGAGATCCGGCTGGTGAGTGTCAACACCGGTTTCGAGTTGGCAGGATATGTTGCTGACGCAATGCCAAGAGCAGTCAACTTGTGCGTCGTGAGATTGGCGGTCCCGTTCCCCGCATCAAGCTTGTTGGAAAGCGTCTGCTGATAAGGCGTATTGCGAATCAAGGCCAACGGCAGCCAGATGTGGGTCATACCGTTGGGGTTGAGTACTTCCACTCTGCATGTAACTTCGAAAGTACGCCATCTGCTTGTCACGCGTGCGTCTGTGAAAGCGGGCAATGATTTTGAAAGTGCCAGGCTGGAGCACGCAACACTCGTCGTTTGTAGAAAATTTCGTCGATTCATGGATGCCCCAAATATTGGAGGCGGCCAGAGGTAGATCACACAAATATTCCGGAATCCGCCCTCTGACACAATGGATCATCCATACTCGTTCCGAGGACGAATGTGACTCTCAAGACCGTTTTTCCTAATGGGCTCGTCGCAGCCTAGCGACGGCGAGCAAAAGATTTGCTCCCGCCGAGAAAAACCATCGAGTACATACTGAAATACCGGACGTTTGAGAAAGAATTTGTATGGCTGCCGAATTGACGATCGCTAGTCGCGGTACCAGTCGGTTCGGGTCAGAGGCATACCGCTTTCGCCTTGGAGAGACTTGGCCAATAGTACCTGGTAGATGTTCAGCTGGCCCAGGAGAAATCGATGTGCCGAGGCAGCCATGTAAAGGCGCCAGATGCGATATGTTGTTTCGCCGGTGATGCGGCGTGCCTCCTCAGAGTGGGCTTCGAGCCTGTGCACCCAGTGGTGAAGGGTCAAAGCATAGTGCTCGCGCAAACTTTCTACATCTCTTACTTCGAATCCGCTTCTTTCCGCGGCTCCAAGGCTGTCACTGATCGGAACTAGCTCCCCGTCCGGGAAGACGTAGTGATCGATGAAGGATAGTCCGTTCTTCGGATGACTAGTGGAGGCCGCGATCCCTTGGTTCAAGAAAACGCCACCCGGAACCAGCAATTGCCAAGCTCGCTTAAAATACTCCGGTAACAGCGTCTCGCCCACATGCTCAAACATGCCCACGCTGACTAGCTTGTCGTACCGCCGGACGGAATCAAAATCACGATAATCACATACCTCAATGCGACATCGTTCATTTAGGCCTGAATCCTGAATACGTCGCCGTGCTACTTCCGCTTGCGGTACGCTGAGGGTGATTCCTACGGCTCGCACGCCATAGTGGGCGGCCGCGTGGATCACCAGCGCTCCCCAACCACAGCCAATGTCCAGTAGACAGTCGCCCTGACGAAGGCGAAGTTTCCTGCAGATGTAATCCAGCTTGCTCTGTTGTGCGGTATCTAGATCGGTTTGATCTTCACTCGTGAAATAGGCGCATGAATATACCATCTGCCGATCGAGCCAAAGATTAAAGAATTCCGGAGAAAGATCATAGTGGAAGCGGACGGCTTGGCGGTCCCGACTCTTGGAATGAACCGGCCCTTGCAAAGTCGCTGGCGGATGACCGGTGTGTGGCTGGCGGGTAGGGGGTAACTTCCGCAACAAGTCGGCAAGGCGCAGGCCGGACGGGAGATTGAGCTTCCTTCCCAGCAGGTAATTAGTCAGATCAAAAGCGGCTTCGATATCGCCCTCGACATCGAAGTCGTCGAAAATGTAGGCCTCGCTCAGTGTCAATTCACTTGGAGAAAAAAACATCGCGCGCAGTGCGCCCGCATGTTTAAGAACAAGCGTAAAGCGCGGTTGCTGGTCTGACCCCCAGGTGCTGCCATCCCACAGACGGACCTGAAAGTTACGCCGTGGGTAATCATGCATGAGTTCCTCAAGACACTCGATGGTGACCTGGACAGGGGGCCGGCTTAACAAAGAACGCAAACTGAGTTCCATAAGTCTTTCCTCTGAACTTTCCAGGCGCCCTTACGCAGCCTTGACCGCGCGGTGTGCGATGATTTCAGAGATATCCGGTGGGCGTCTGAAGATACGTCGTCTTCAACAAGAATAAAATTAGAAATTCACCAGGATGTCGACGTTTGCTAGTTAGGTTTTCATTTCATTCCCTTGTTGCCGTACCGGTTCTTCTTCTACTCACCATGATTTTCCGTGTGGTCCGCTCGGACATCTCATTTCGTCTTGGGGCAATATGGCATCGCCAAGATCCTGATTTCTGTCTCCAACGAGACACTATTTGCTTTTTGCAGGGAGCACATCAGGGATGTTGTGGTCCGCGGACAATGATGCTGAAGGCACATTGACCAGGCTTGGTTTGGATAGTTCGACCAAACTGCATAAGGGCGCCTGACGAGTTCTGTGAATTCTGAAAAGCAGGAAATACGAGACGAAGTGTTGGTCCCACTGAGCGGTTCTAACCATTCAACAGTTCGTTGACTGTCGCCCGGAGACGGGAGAAAACTTCCGTTTCTATTGGATCCGATCGCAAGATCCCAAAGTTTTGAATGATCAACAGAGGACTGAATTCAAATGGGAGAATCGTCAATATCTCGAAGAGGTAATTTTGCCGTCTCGGTACAAACATCTGTCTGTACCGGTTGTTACAAGCGGTGGGCGGGCATCCTATATCCAACCGAAACACAAAGGAAGGTAAAATATCGTGAACACATGTCTTAAGTTCGTTGCAACTACCTTATTACTATCCGGCCCCTTATTTAGCCAGCAGTCCAACAGCGACGCACAGAAATCGCATACTACCCACGTGCAAGCACGAGGCTGCGTGCGCCCTGGAAAGGAAGAAGGCTGCTTTGTATTGCACGACATCAAACGGCACCACCATTATGATTTGTCGTTTGACGCAGCTCCTAATAAGCCAGATCTTTATACACACATATCATTCGAAGGTATTGGATATGCGCACGATGCCCATTGCACTCAAGGTCGTCCCGTGCATGTCAGCTCATGGAAGCATCTGCCGGGTGAATGTGCAAAGCCGGCCGGCTCAAGAGCTAAAGCCCAATAAAATCGCGATTGAGAATGGAACAGGCCGTTCTTTGTCCACACGGCCTATTAGCTTGCTCGGTGCACGATCGAACCAGCGAGGATGACGCTTCGCGCCGGTTTGGAAATCTCCGCAATAGTGCGATGTACTTTATCCGATTGCTCCGAACGGGCTAGGTCAGCCTGGGACAGGACACCGATACAACGGCCTTCTTCATCGACCACGGGAACCCTCCGGACCTGATGAACCTGCATGAGTTTCTCGCAGGCATCTAAACTCTGCTCAGCGCGGCAACTAACTGGATTGCGCTTCATGACAGTTTCAATCCGGGTTGAAGCAGGATCTAAGCCTTGAGCGATGACGGTACAACATAGATCCCGATCGGTAATCATACCGACCAATTGGCCTGAATCAGCAATCACGGGAAGAGAACCTACATCTTGCTCTCGCAGTATCTTGGCAACTGATTGTGTGCTATCACTGGTTCGGCAACAGACGGGTCGTTGGGTCATCATGTCTTTTACTCGCATGGAATCACCTCATCAATCGTTAGAATCGCGGAACTGCGAGCCCAATATTCGCTCGCGCCCGCTACTCACTGCTTGTCTTCCAGCAAAATTACCTAAGAGCACGCGCTAAGCCAGGTATTTGGAAGAAAATCGCGTCTCGCTGGTGAAGCAACAGGCGCGCGCAAACCAAAATTCAAGGTCCACAGCGTTCAGGAATTTTGTCTTCTCTGATTGCCATGCGTGTCATCCCGCGATGCTCAATCGTTCTTTTGTCGCTTTCACTTACTTACTGCCTGGGTCCGAGTGGAATACCAGCAAAGCTACAACAAGTTCGTTCTGATTTTTGTTCAATCCTGGACAGCGTGGTCGTTTCGACTTTTGTTGAATTCTAGAACAGGGATATTTCCGAGTGAAATTCGAATCGACTTCACAATCCGCTCAGGCCCAGATGAAGAGATGGTCCTGCTCGAGCATCGAAGGCCCGAGGAGTGCGAGGCCTGAGGCCGTCAGGCCGGACAGTCACGTCGCTCACGTAGCGCTCGGTTCAATTTTGGACAGTTTAATATCCCTGATTTGGTACTTATTTTGTGCAAAGTATGATCGTGGGGCTTGAGAGCAATGTTGTGCTTCGCTCGGCACTTGTGCCTGCGAAAATCTCGACGATCAAACCTCAACCCCAAAACCAATAGTCGATATGGGCGGGATGAATATCTGGCTTCTCAGGCAAGCCTCTTCTCGTCATAGCTACGGCTGGAAGGAGGCGTATGATGCTGCAGACCGAGTTGTTTGAATTTCTCGAGGAAACTGCCGATGCTGCCTTCTGTGTGAACGTGCAGGATGAAATTTGTTTCTGGAATGCAGCAGCGGAAAAACTTTTCGGATACTCAGCCTCGGAAGCCATTGCGAAAACGTGTTATGGACTTTTGCAATGCCACAACAGCCTCGGCACTAAATTTTGCACGCGTGAGTTTTACGCCCGGGAAGCGACAGGAGAGCACTGCAAAGTCCCTAACTTTGACCTGGAAGTCACAATTCGTTCAGGTCATCGGCTATGGGTAGATGTGTCAACTCTGGTATTCACCAATGGCCGGACCCATCCGCGCCTCATCGTGCATTTGTCACGTGATATTACTGCAAGGAAGCGCAAAGAGGATCTACTACGCAAAATGTTTCAACTGTCGAAGCAGATTGTTGCACTGCCGGATTGTAACGGGATGGGACGCCCCGCGCCTGTTTCTTCACTTTCGGAACAGGAAAGAAGTCTCTTGAGCTTGTTTTCAGAAGGCAAGAATTCTGCTGAAATTGCCCGGAAACTTGGGATCAGCCTGCAAACACTCCGCAACCATCTGCACCATGTCAACGGCAAGCTTGGCACACATAATCGCCTTCAGGCCGTGATGCATGCCATGCACCACAAGCTAATCTGAGAATTCGGAGCTGCGGCCTTCTTGTTTGGGGAACATTGGTACCATCTTAACGCACGGATGATTCCTGACCATTTGTTGTAGCAGTCTAAACACGCGTGTAGAGTTTGATTGTTCTCCTTCGGGGTGCGCATGCGCTATCCTGCTCCCGGCATTGATCAAATCTTGTCGTACATCTCTGAGCGAGGTTCCCCCGTTCGTTTTCGAAAAGGACAAGTTGTCTTTCCCCAGGGCACTAACTGCGATCGAGTCTTTTGCCTTACTCAGGGTGCTGTCAAGTTGTCGGTCAGTTCGGAGCAGGGAAAAGAAGCAATAATTGGAGTAATCGGACAGAATGAGTTGTTCGGAGAGGATGCCCTTATTGATGGTGGTCTCCGAGCATACAGTGCGCAATGCCTTACCGATGTACAAGCGGTCAAGATTGACCCGAGACTGCTCTGGGAATACCTGAAAGGCAGGCACGATCAGTCCCATCCCTTCATCGCTTTCCTACTCAGGCGAAACCGAGCGCTTGAGGAGCATCTGGCAAAGTCTCTTTCGTGTACAGGTGCACAACGGCTGGAGCATATTTTATCTTCCATTGCAAACGGAGAGAGACTAGGGCGATTACCCAAAATAAGCCAAGAAACTTTGGCAGAAATGATCGGTACAACAAGGCAATACGTTAATTTCCTTCTCAAGAGCTTTAGGGCATCCAACTCATGCCAACAGGACACTAGTCAGTTCAAAAAACATATAAACAAGGAGATTGGCTACGGTAGAGACCGGCGATTACGCAAGCGAAAAGGCTGACTTAAGAAGATGGGACGTATGTTAAGGGTCTGACGAGACCCAGACGCTGCTGCATGGATACCGCACCCGTAAATCACGAATTTGGAGGATCACTGTATGACGGGCAGGCTAGATAAGATCTCATGAAGCTTAGTCGCTGCTGTCAAGGCTACTTCTCGGTTGATCCGGACTTGCTCTCGTGCTCCGAGGAGAGGCGTATCACGGTGACAGGACTCTTACACAATTGGTTCTTCAGATATCGCTGAGCCGGAGCCTGTTCAAAATCGACGAGTGCGATCTCATGATAGGTATACCTTACCCGGCCACGCCCGAGATCTCTGCTTCGATGGTAGACAACGTCGCCAATACGAAGCTTAAATTTACCGCTCATGTCTATTCTCCCCGCCTAGAACTTTAGGTGTGCACGTCACTGGTATCTTGCCAACTGCGTCTGGGCTCTGCAGATAGGAGTTCATCGACCATCGAAACGAGTTTGTCGAGCGAGTGTTTCCCCTTGGCATAAAACGCGTCGACGGTTCTGGGAACTCCGTCAGCTGTATAGGTCCCGCTCATGGCAATCACTGGCATATTTGGAAAACGCCACCGAATGGCCGAAATGAGTTCGAATCCCGACATTTGTGGCATCGTGAGATCGGAAATGACGAGCTGCAGAGGCGTATCTTTTAGGCGCAAGAGAGCCTCGCGGCCGCAACTTGCGGTACATACTGAGTAGCCACGTGAGTTTAGTACGACCGCGATATTTTCGGCTACGTGCTTCTGATCATCAACTACGAGGATGCGGAGGTTGGGCTGGCTTAACATAATCTCGCCTCATTGACTTTCTGATTGAATACTAGTTTCTACCAGTACGTCATACCAGTCAGTTCAAATGTGAACATGTGTGGTGAATTAGCGTATCTTAGCGGGCACAGTCAGACTCGCACTCCGAACCTTAAAGAAGACGTCTATGGCCCAGGTGCGCGGCTTTGTAGGATTTCGTCAAAGAGCCGATGCATATTTATGCAAAGAACAGAACCGGGCCGCAGAATTCCCAGTCTCCTGAGTTTTCCCACGAAGAAAGTGGTCCGGGGACGTGTCGTTCCCACCATCTCAGAAAGTGTTGCGTGAGTAAGACGCGGGAGAATAACCGTATTCTTATCTAACCACTGGCCAAACCTCGCCACTCGTGTGAGAACCCTGGCGAGCCGTTGGTCGCTCGTTTCAGAAACCTGTTGCAGCAAAAGGTCTTCGTATTCTCGGACCCGGTAAACCAAAACATTGAGATATGTTTGTCCAAACCCTGGCTCCGCCAATAGCTTCCTGAGCACACTTGCTCGTGGAATCTTGACCAGCACCGAAAAAGTCAGAGTGGTGGCTGTTTCTGCATAGTGCGGTTGGCCTTCTGCTACACATTCCTCGCCGAAGCAGTCACCGGAACCCAGAATCTCAGGTATGGTTTGAGTTCCATCAAGCGAAACACGCGACAGCTTGATGAGGCCTTTCTGGATCAGAAACAAACTCTCGGCCAGTTGACCCTCCGTGCACGCTGCCTGTCCTCGTCGAAGTCGAAGAGGCACAGGTGCTCTGGCCAGATCATGTAGTCTGTCACACAATTGGGCTCTGGCGCTGTGCAGTTTATCCTGTTGCTCAAGTCCACTAATCCGTCCTTCGAAGGGAGGATAGCGAAAGCCAACCGGCAGAGCCTGCTTCCTTAATATGGGCATTGGGGCAATTTCACCGAAATGATTATGAGAGTACGGAACTTGGGGGCCCTGTAGCGGAGGATATTATTGCCCAGCGCTTGCATGAAATCTGTCAAGTATCTGACAGGAGCAGCAGCGATATGGGAAGTTATTGGCGCTCAGCAGTTTTCGCGAAAACACCGTCCGACCATGCCGGGCCGCCACGTTTCGCGGAAGGGTTCATGAAGTGGGAGAGTCTGAGCGATTAGTAAATACATAACAATAAGGATAGAGGGGTTTTGCATCCCTCGAGAATGCCCGGCCTGAGTTACTCGGCGTTTTGCTGATTGGAGATTCGGAGACAGAGATCTCTCGTTTTAAAGACCACGTGATAGCGGGCATCGTTTGTTGCTTTTAGTACTTGTACCAATCCCATCGCTCGCGCGTGTAATCCAGAAGGATTTCTGGAGTTCTTCATCAAAGTTGACATAACGGTCAAGGTTTGCGCGGAACATTGACAACGCAATGAATCCAGCGAAGCGCCGCATTGTTTCGGTCCAAGATAATCTTCGTCGCAAACATCCATTTGCTCTTAGGTGAGGTTCACATGCCCCGCAAGTGTGCTGGCTAGCGCTCGTTGGTCGTATACTCGTACCAGCATAGCGTTCCTGCAATAGACCTTTCGTATAGTCGTACAAGCGGCTGTTTTAGGAGTCAGCGATGTTGGAGCATGAGCTTTTCGACTTTATGAATGCGGCGGCGGATGCTGCTTTCAGCGTTAACGAACAAGGCGAGATACTGTCCTGGAACAATGCGGCTGAAAGATTGTTCGGCTATCCCAGCTCAGAGGTTCTTGGTAAGGGTTGTTTTCAAATACTGCATGGGCGTGGCGCTCTCGGGACGGAAGTATGCCATGAAGGTTGCAGCATTTTAGCGTGTAGCGGCGGCCGTACCGAGATTCCGAATTTCGACCTGGAAGTCAGTGTGCGCTCCGGAAAGCGGCTATGGGTCAATGTCTCCACGGTGATATGGCAAAACCCACGCAATCAACGCCGTATCATTGTTCACCTGGCACGCGATATTAGCCGTCAGAAAAAAGCGGAACGAGTGACGGAAAAAATGCTGCAGGTATCTCGTCAGCTCAATCAAGCTGCTGCAGAATTGGCACCGGCAGCGTCACCCGCAACTCAGCTTTCCGATCAGGAGCTTCAGGTTCTGAAATTGTTCGCAGCGGGGAAAAACTCTCCGGAGATTGCCAAAGAACTACGAATCAGCCTGCAGACGCTGCGCAATCATCTGCACCACATCAACCAGAAGCTGCGCACGCACAACCGTCTTGAAGCTGTCATGCACGCCATTCAGCGCAAGTTAATCTAGCTCCCTTCATTCTTGCGATCCCCACAACCCGTGTAGACATTCACTCTGCATCCCACAATCAAGTTTTTCTGGCTCCCATGATGGTTGTTCCGGTCAGGAGTACGAACAGACTATTTCAAAACCATAGCTCTCATGAGGAAATAGAAAGCGAAAGAGGAAGTGAAAGGATTCAAAAGTGGTAAAAACCTGTGCCAATCCCGCCTGCGTTGCTCCATTCCTCTACTGGAGGGGTGGAAAGTTATTTCGTTTCGAAGTGAAAGCGCCTTACGATCCTTGCCTGGATGTTGGGCACAATCGCGAGCGGAAGCCAAGCCGGAGGTCGATATTTTTCTGGCTGTGTAAGAACTGCTGTTCGACCATGGTCTTACGCTTTGATCAGCGCCGCGGCCTGGCTGTTCTCCCATTAAGAAGTGTGAAGCGCGCTGGCAGTCCGACGGGGCCGAAAGACTTGCAGGAGTTCAATGCAGCACCGTTGACGTCGAGAGGGAAGAGGGATTCGGTTTGCATAGCAAACGACCCGATCGAAACACGATGAAGATGCATTGCCGTGAATCAACCGTGAATGTGGCCGAGCATGAAATTGTAATGAGCCAAGTCGAACAAATTGCGGAATTCTCGAAAGAGTTAGCATTCGAAGCACTAAGCTCCGGCCTGCGAAACCAACTCAAGATCCGCATTTTCGACTCCCTAGGGTGCAGTCTTGGTGCACTGCACGCCCCGCCCATGCAAATCATACGCGAATATATCAGCGCACTCGGCAGTTGCGGCGCCTGTAGCTTGATTGGTGGCGGATCAACAGACGTTGATCGAGCTGCTCTCTATAACAGCGCGCTGATACGCTACCTCGATTTCAATGACAGCTACCTTGCCAAAGGGGAGACCTGTCATCCCAGCGACAACCTGGGAGCAATCCTGGCAGCAGGCGAGTTCATCGGAGCAAGTGGTCGCGACCTGATGACGGCGCTCGCGATTGCTTACCAAATCCAGTGTCGGTTGTGCGATGCCGCTCCAGTACGCGCAAGAGGATTCGATCACACGGTGCAGGGTGCCTATGCTGTATCTGCAGGTGTCTCCAAGATCCTGGGTCTTGATCTGCGTCAGACCGCAAACGCACTCGCCATTAGTGGAACTGCCTTCAACGGGTTGCGGGTGACAAGAACGGGAAGACTGTCGCATTGGAAAGGGCTGGCTTATCCCAACCTGGCCGCCTGTTGTACGCGCGCCACTCTGCTAGCCAGACAAGGCATTACCGGCCCCCTTGAGGTGATTGAAGGTGATAAGGGGCTTATGGACGCCATCACAGGTTATTTCCAGGTGCGATGGTCGGGGGAAGAACTCGACTGTGTAGAACGAACCATCGTGAAGAAATACAACGCGGAGGTCCATTCACAAACCGCGATTGAAGCGATTCTTACCCTCCTCCGGCGGTTCCAGTTCTCTAGTACGGATGTAAAACACGTGGACGTGGAAATCTTTGATGTAGCCTACAACATTATCGGTGGGGGAGAAGAAGGTAATAAGAGTGTGGTTTCCACCAAGGAAGAGGCTGACCACAGTCTGCCGTACATCCTTGCGGTAGCAATTCTTGACGGTCAGGTGATGCCTGAACAATACGAGCCTGAGCGCATTCAGCGTGCGGATGTGCAGACACTCCTCGGCAAAGTCTCAGTCCAGCCGCGTAAGCTCTTCTCCGAGCGGTTCCCCGACGAGATGCCTTGTCGGGTAAAGGTCACTCTGAAGGATGGACGCGTATTTGAACAAGAAACCAGCGATTATGAAGGATTTTTCAATCGGCCCGTGTCATGGGAACTGGCGCTGGAGAAGTTCAATAAGGTGGCCAGCCCAAATGTAACAGTAGTGCAGCTTCATGCGATTGCTGAAAGCGTGGCGAACCTGGAGCAGATTTCAGTGCGCGAGTTGATGAAACAGCTGGCTGCGGTAACGCTGGCTTCCGAGGTCTCTGCCAGTTTTCAACCTTAATTCGGCGGCTCATGCCGGACGGAGAAGCTTGAGAGTTCCTGAATCAACTCCGTGCCAAACACGGTGATTCGGCATGGAAGTTTGAGCCAGGCTATCTCCTGATCCACCAGATCATCTTGCATGAGCAGAAGATCAAAGTGTTGACGGGCAAACAGAGTTTGGGACTGCACCACTGAAAACTACCAGGAAGGTTTTTGAGGTGTGACTTTTGTCACACCCCAAGGTGAAAGCGAGGAAGTAGCATTCGAATTGGAGGTTCAGAAATATGGCCTATGTAATCGCCGAACCCTGCATCAAGGTGAAAGACACGGCGTGCGTCGACGCCTGTCCCGTCGATTGCATTCATCCCCGAAAAAATGAGACTGATTTTGCTGAGACGGTGCAACTGTATATCGATCCGATTGAATGTATCGACTGTGGCGCTTGTGTTCCAGTTTGCCCAGTGTCAGCCATCTTTGCCGCGGATGATTTGCCAGACAAATGGAAGCAATACACAGAGCTGAATGCAGATCACTATATTCACAAATAAACCTCGTTCTGGAATGCGGTGCATCTCTATTTGTAAGTGGTATCAGATGTGCCGCCGGGCTAGGCGAAGAGAGAGAAAATGTGGCAGGCGGAAATCGGTGGCGGAACTGCAAATGCGCCCGAGGCGCGCCCGGCAAAGGGTCAGTTGATTCGGGATTTCACTCTGCCATCCACTCTTGGAGAGCAAATCAGCCTCTCCAACTATCGAGGGCAGTCCAACCTTGTGCTCGTATTCGCGGGAGAAGGCGACGGCGTCAAAGATCGCAAAATGCTGACAGAGATTGCCGCAGGATATACCCGGTTTCAAGAAGAGCAGGCTCAGGCACTAATCGCTTTGCAGTGTCCTCTGGAAAAAGCAGTCATGATTAAGCAGCGGGCAAACCTGCTGTGTACGGTGTTGGTCGATGAAGACGGAAGGGTACATCGTTCGGCTGGAGCGCTGGACGCGCACGGCCACCCATCGACTGCAGTGTACGTCGCCGACCGCTTCGGTGAGGTGTTCGCCGTATATCGAGTGGCGGACGGGCAGGAAATGCCAACTGGAGGAGAGATTGTCGAATGGCTAAGCTTCATTAATAGCCAGTGCCCCGAATGTGGCGTTCCCGAATGGCCGGTCTAGCGAACAAGCATAGAGTCTGATCATTCTTCGTTTCTCCCTCGCCCTGGGATGTGGCCATTAAATGCGTGGAAATTCATTCAATTCGTCTACGCACCTGATACGTTAGAAAAGCTTGCGATGCATAGCATGCATGACGGCCTGAAGGCGATTGTGGGTGCCAAGCTTCTCGTTGATGTGGTGGAGATGGTTGCGCAGCGTTTGCAAGGTTATCCCAAGATTCTGAGCGATCTCGGCCGAATTTTGTCCATCGGAGAACTGGCGGAGAATGCTCTGTTCTTGTTCCGAGAGTGAGGGAACAGGAGGGGGATGTCCTACACCGTTTCCTTCGGAGATGGCAACGATCTGCTTCGAAATTTGCAGCATATCGTGAAGGAGATCCTCCCTCTGCTTCCTTTCTGTGATATCACGGGCCAGCTGCACGATCAATCGAGGGTGAGTCCGGCCATTCTTGAAAACTAGGGTTGAAAGATCAACCCAGATCCGGCGTCCTGAGCGGTTTGTGACCTGCAAGTCGAAATTGGGAGTGGGGCAGTCGTGTTCGAGTGCCTGTCGAGCATAAAACTCAGGAGTGCAAACTTCGGTGCCAAGACTCCCTCGGCTTTGTAGGAGCCGATGACATGATTTGCCTATCGCTTCTGAGGAGGAATAGCCAAAAAGCTTCTCGGCTGCCGTGTTCCAGGAACATATTTCGCCCTGATCGTTCACGCAAAAGGCGGCATCGGCTGTCTGCTCGAGAAATCCCAGCAATTCGCTTTGTAGCATAACTAGGCTCCGTGTGTCGTATATCCACCACGGGCTGTCAACCAGAGAATATTTGCCGATCATACCTCTGATTTTTGTAGACGTGCATTCTGTCGCAGGACTCGCCGGAGGCTATCGCGGCGGTCTTCTCTGATGGACATGCCCTGACACTTTGGTTGTATCTAGCCAATATCGGCCAATGCCAGTTCGTAAATCTGTCTTAAAGGGGACATGACGCTCGTCTCGGCGGCTGGTACAAACAATCCATTGCTTGATGTGGCCGAAAGAGGGTGGAATATAAAAATGCCTGGAGAGATTGTCCTGCAAATAAGGACCTGTGTCGAACGCACGAGACTCTGAATTTAAGAATTGGTGGAGGGGACATGGGTGACAATTGTTTTTGCTTGCGACCAGGGGCTTCTAAATAACACGCAATTTGGAGGAATGTGACAAAAATGTACCGTTCATATGCGAGTTTATTTCTGGCTGCTATTTTGGCCGTGCAGATGTGGCCAGCGGAGGCCGACGCCGCCACTGGTCGCTATGATCAGGAGATCCAGCAGCAGGCAACCGCGGTTCTGAATTCGAAGGACAAATGGAAAGGCGTCAGTGCCACCACGGACGATGGCATCATTACGCTCGCGGGTTCGGTGTCGCTATACATGGATAAGGTTGACGCTGGTCGGAAAGTGAGCAAGATCAATCATGCGGACGGAGTGCGGAACCACGTGCAGGTGGAGGGCAGTGTGCCTGACAAAGAACTTCAGACTACCCTTCGCGACAAACTTAGCTATGACCGTATTGGTTACGGCATGATGTTCAACGCACTGAATCTCAAAATAGAAAACGGAGTAGTCACGGTGGGCGGAAATGTTTTTGACTATCCGAGCCGCGGCTCGGCCCTGGCGATCGTGCAGACTACGCCCGGAGTCAAGGATGTAATCGACGAAATTAACGTCCTACCCACGTCGAACTTCGACGACGGCTTGCGGATCGGTGTTGCTCGCGCCATCTACGGGAACCCGACCATGCGAAAGTATGCCATGGTTCCGCAGAAGCCGATCCGTATCATCGTCGATAAGGGGCACGTCACGCTCTACGGGGTAGTAGACAACAAGATGGATCGGCAAATCGCTGAGACACAGGCGAAATCGGTCTCCGGTGCCTTCAGCGTCAAGAACAACTTGGTCGTAGTCAATCAAGAATGATCTGCGGCAGATGCAGGGCGGCTGTAAGTGGGACGCAATTCACATTTTTCACCAATGACGAATTTTGCTCGAAAGTCCTAGGTTGCCGAAGAAATGGCCAGGGAAAAGTGCTTTCAAACGCGGACGTTGAGCCATAGGGCAAGACCGTGACATAAGAGACACCGTTGCTTTATCTACCGTCGCAAGTATCTCAGCATCGTGGGACGAAAGACCGCCTCATAGTAGTAGCGGACTAAGCGGGGAAGAGCAGCCAGTTATGAAGGAGGATATATGTCAGCAAGCTCAACGATGAGTGAATCCAGAACGATGTCTTTCGGGAGCAGCATCGATATTCCTGTAGAGATACGCTCGCAGGTGGTCGGCCTATTGAACCTACGTTTGGCGGATGCCATTGATCTCAAGATGCAAGCCAAGCACGCACATTGGAACGCGAAAGGAAAAGAGTTTTTCGCGCTGCACCAACTCTTTGACGGCATCGCGGGCCATTGCGAGCAGCAGTCGGACATGGTTGCCGAAAGAGTGACGGCCCTTGGTGGCATTGCCAAGGGGACCGCCAAGGTCGTTGTCCAGAATTCCAGTGTGCCCGACTACGATCTGGGAGCCACCACGGGCGAGCAGCATGTGCGAGCCCTGGTCAAGAGCGTTGCAAGCTTTGCCGCAAGGTTGCGGACCGATATCAACTTCACTGATGAACTCGGGGACAAGGCCACTGCCGACGTCTTGACGGAAGTCGTGCGTGAGGTCGACAAAGACCTTTGGTTTCTTGAGGCCCATCTCCAAGCGTGACGGGACTGGAGTCGGCCCTTCAAGCGGCCAAGCGCGATAGGCGGCCCGTCATCCCCGGAAGCAAATCACGAGGGGAAGTATGAGCCGCTGCTCAGCCCCTCCATGGATGCCGCGACATCCGCGAATTAGTTCTGATCAGTCAATGTTAGCCAATTCACAAAACTAGTGACCGAGGCTGAGGACCCAGGGCTCGGAGATAATCAGCAGCATTAGGACCGCGCCCAACAGCGCTAGGTTCTTGCTGAAGTTGATCGTTTCAGCAGTGCGCTGGCTGGGTTCGGTGATAGTCCAGAAGTTGTGCATCGCGGGTGACACACCCGCCAAGAATACGGCGATGAGAAGTGCGCCTATGTGAGGCCGGATTCCCAGCAAGATACTAAGTCCACCAAGAAAGACCAGCAGGCCGGACCCTGCTACTGCCAGCTTGGGCGCTGGTACATTCTTGGATGCTGCGTACTGGGAAAGCATAGAAAGTTGAGAGAAGTGATGGATACCGCTGTAAAGGAAATATCCTCCAAGGAGGACTCGACCTAGTAGAAAAAGCATCTTCATGGGTGACCTCCAAATACCTAGGCTGGAAAGTCTTGCGCGTCAGCTCTCAATATATTTTTTGTGGCACGCTCGTAAGTGCCAGGTACGGCACGAAAACTGATCGCTAGGCGGTTCCATCCGTTTATCACGATAATTGCCAGGGTCAGATCAATCAGCTCCCTTTCGCCAAAGCTGCGGCGAGCTTGCTCGTATGTATCATCGGGCACGTGCCCTTCCCCGACCAGCGTGACCTCTTCCGTCCACGCCAGTGCAGCTCGCTCGCGCTCGGTGAAGAAGGGCGTCTCCTCCCAGGCGACCATTGCATAGAGTCGTTGCTCGCTTTCACCCTCAGCGCGAGCGTCCTTCGTATGCATGTCCACACAGTAAGCACATCCATTGATCTGCGAAGCCCGCAGCTTTACCAGTTCAATCAGAGAACCCTCTAACCCGCAGTGACGAACATAAGTCTCCAGACCCAGCATTGCCGTGATTGCAGCGGGAGCAACTTTTGCGTATTCAATCCTTGGTTGCATCACTACCTCCTTGCGCGTTCCTAGACTCCGCTCTCTCCACCACGGCGGGCAATAGATTGTTTGTACCAGCCAGGGAGACAAGCGTCATGGCACCGAGCGAATGACAACCAGACTGGTGCGTGCAAAAGGACCGCCCGTAATGCTGTTAACAGTTCCTCTAACACATGCGTTGCGGCGTATGCATAGATCAATCCTTCAACCGCGACCTTCGGCCTAAGTGGCACCGAACAAAGTTGCTTGGGAAGACATCAAATCGACAGTTTGTGCCCTTCATTCAAACTCTTGCCCAAAGGGAACGAACTCCTTATCAAATCGCAATTGCGCGCAATAGGTTGTTTCTGCCATTGGTACGAACGACCCATTGAGCATCGGCAATGTTAGAGCGAGCATTGAACCAGGATGGACAAAATGCAAGGCTGCCTTGCGGATGCGTTGAAGAGCGGGCATTGCAGGAGTGGAGAGTGAACGAGCCCTGACAGTCCTTCAGCGTCCAGCGAGAAAAGGAGGATAAATGAAAAGGCAAGTAGGAGGAAACGGTCAACAACCTCATGGGCCTGCAGTTTTTGCCCTTGTGGAAGGGGACGCCTTTTCTAGAAAGCTGCAGAAAATCTCAGAGGCCATCGCTCATCGAGCGCATGAACTGTTCGAGCGTGACGGACGTAGAGATGGCCATGACCTGCAGAATTGGTGTCGCGCAGAGTCTCAGTTCCTGCAATCAGTCCCGTTAGAGATCGTTGAAACGGATCGCAGCTTTACCGTTCGTGCCTATATCCCGGGCTTTACAGATGAACAACTAGAAGTCCGGGTGGGATCTAATCGTCTCGTTATCAGCGGCAAAATTCAACAGTTTGAGCACAGAAGCAGAGACGTGCGCCCGACTGAGATTTGCCGCAGTCTCGATCTTCTAACGGAAATCGAACCTGGCAAGGTGACTGCGCGGTTCATAAAAGGAGGGATTGAAGTCACGCTACCCAAAGTTCTTTCGCGCGAGAATCGCCTGATCGCAGGCAAGGCTGCGTGACCGTAGATAGAGCGGATGTTTCTTACCACGCTAGCTGGCCCCGCTGGTGTGTGCGGGATTCAGGTCCCTGTGAGAACAGAGCAGGGCATCTGACTTCCCGAAAAATCGATCGAATCCCTCACCTATATTGGTTCAGGTGTGGCGAAGCACTCAACAAAGCATTAACTCTATCGCGCGAACATCATCTTCGCGTCGAACATTCTTTCGTGTCCCAGCATTCTTGGCACCTTCCCGAGAGTTCATCGCTCACTACGGGGCTGCCAAGAATGCCGTACTTTAGTGCTGCCCAAGATCCAGGACTTCGATGAGGAAAACAAGGTTCACCTGTTCGTCTGGCAGGACTACTCCGAAACTCAGGAATAGACGCACAAGTGTGGAGATAACTACCCGGGGCTCCGACTTAGCGGGCGTGCATTTCGGCGTGAGTCTGCAGGAAGCGTAGGACTTGAGCTCTCGAGAAGACCCCCTCAAGTTGTCCGTTGGACAGAACCGGGAGTTGGTTGATGTCCTCTCGGGCCATTATCTCAAGCGCCTGGATAGCGGGCGTGTCAGCGGCAACTGAGCGAACTTGATCGAGGGAACGCATCACGCTCTGGATGCTCGTCTGAGGCCAGAGGTCGCGATTGACTTGCTTAATCTCATGTGGGGTGATCAGGCCGGTCACGTTGTGGTTTTGGACGACAATGAAGCAGCGCCGGCCAGTCCGCAGCAAGTACTCGTCGACGAAGTCCTGTATGCTTAAATATCCGTCCACAGTAGGGCAATCGCGCTCCATGATGTCGGTGACTGGCCGATCCCGAAGTCCTGTCATTATTGCCACTTGGGCATAGCTGCTACGGGCGGCGTCGAGCAAGAACCACCCGATAAACGCGATCCAAAGACCACCGAAATTTGCTCCCACGAAAAAACGATACAAGCCCAGCAGAATAAAGATGAAGGCAACCGCTTGGCCGACCCGAGACGCCAATTGAGTGGAACGGTCGGCATTTCGAGTGATTCCCCAGATTATTGCGCGCAGGACGCGACCACCATCCAAAGGATATCCGGGAATCATGTTGAACAGGGCCAGCATAATGTTGATGTAGCCGAGCCAGAGGAATACGGCGACAGCGGGAGCAGTGGGTTCCGTGCCAGGCAACCAACCTGTCGAGCGCGCAATCCACAGACAAACGAAGCCAATCGCAACACTGGTGAGAGGGCCGACGATCGCAATCCAGAACTCGGACTTGGCGTCCGAGGCTTCAGACTCGATCTGCGATACACCGCCAAGCGCGAATAGCGTGATCGCGCGTACCCGCAAACCGCGCGCTTTCGCCAACAGGGAGTGCGCCAACTCATGCAGCAGGAGAGTTGCGAAAAAAAGCGCACCGGTAACAATTGCGGCCGACCAAACGACGGTACCGCTCCAGGGCGGCGTGACCGTATGAAAATGACCAGCCAGGGAAAGCGTGATCAGTATGGCAATAATGAACCAACTGTAGTGAAGACCGATCGAGATGCCAGCGATTCGGCCGAGCTTGACCTGTGCTTGCATTATTAAAATCCTTGGTCCTTCCTGTTCCTAACAGCCATATTGGTCATCGCGGGCATACCATGTTTCCTGACCGGTCGTTCGGCTTCCGCCCATGCGGTCATGGATTGTCACAATACATCGATGTCGGCGCAGAAAACGGGCGAGGCCTTTTTCAAGTCTTATCGTGACTTCGACTTCATGATCCTGGATATCGTGAACGAGTGTGCCTGACTTTTCATTAGACGATTTATTAGTTTCCTTAATAAGCGCTGTACCAATATTGTCCACATTTTGGCTAGCGAACACGAGAAGCCCGCTAGAAATCAACACCGCCACGGTCGTCCCCTTATTGGACGGCAGGAAAGCGAGATGAAAGTGAGCTGCCAGCACGCTCGCTAGGGCTGTACCAAATAGTACTAACGCGGCCGCATACCGGATCAGACAGCCTGCTGCGATGGCCGCACCCAGAAGAAGGTCGAGCGAGAACACCAGTTCGGCGCCGAACGTGAGCTGGGAAATCCGCACGGAGCCCCCGATCAGCAAAATAGCTGCGAGGAAAGCTCTGGCAATTACGATGCTCCACCTTCTGAGTGTGCCACCAGCCGTTGTGCTTCCTCCAAATGCCAAAGCTGCACGCCCCAGGTTATTCCCTTATTCACGTGCTACAAGGATTCCTCAGCTCGTCTTCCGCGACAATAGATCATCCGTACTCGTTTCAATGACGAATGTGATCTTCCGCAAACAAACCGGGAACTTCACTTTACATCGAAAGCGTTCCAATTGGCGCTGTGCCTCTCATGAAGGCGGCGATCAAACGCAAGTGACGCGATTACCCTGGTCTTTCAGTCACCGGCTGACCTCCCGCACCCGGTAATGATGATTTCGCCCCGCCATGCTCCTCACCCTCGAGCAACGCATTGAGACTCTCATACGCGTAAATCGTTGGCGCGTGATTCTGCATCAGTCCTCCGGTGTCCGCCGTCGGGCCGTAGTTGCTATGCAGATCGCGACCTAACATACGCAGCATGGCCATCTGCTGGCCGCGATGATGGGAGGTATGCGTCAACCGGCGGGTCATCACCCACGCTCTGGAGCGCGGTACATCGAAGAATTTCGTCAATTCTTCCCACCAGCCCTCATCTGTTTGCCGGAGAATGGCCAGTCGCTTGCCACTAAGTTCCGCATAACGTTTCAAAAACTCGAGGCGGGTTTCCTGTAGCGGAAGGGGAGGAGCGCCAACTTCAATGCCCAGCATGTTGCGAAACCACATGTCCTCGCTCACGCATTGATGCACCATCTGTTCATGCACGCTGCGTCCGCGCGGGTCGCTCTGACTCGGGCGTACCGGAAGATCCTCGTCATTGAACTCGCTCCAGACGCTCAGTACTTTCACTCGCTCGGTCTCGTAAGTCTCCACTAAGAAATCGTATTTCATGACGCCGTCTCCTTGGCAGATGGGTATGGCTGAAGTCAGCACCAATCCTGAAATACTGTTGATGTTTAAGCTGATTGCGGAGAATGACATTCAAAATGAGCTGTGACCTTGCAAGTCTTCTGCATACCGGATTCCTCTCCTTCACTGAACCAGAGCGGCACTGATTGCCGGGCACACTTCGTGTCCTGTGCTTTGTTTAAGGCAGCAGGTACCGAAAATCGAGATAGACTATGCTCGCGTGCGCATTCTTGGGTGCCCCCGGGGCGACGAACCAAGGACTACGGGTGAGATAGGAATACTGCGTGAGAACCTGCAGCCCTCCGTAATTTTCGTGTTTCCAGAGCGTGCGAATGTATCCGAATGTCGGTTCCTGCACGGCTCGGTTTGCGCCGGAAGAAGAGCCGGAAAAGCCGAATCCCGCCTCTTTGCCCGTCGCGGGGTCAAAGGTCACATTCCGCTGGAAATACCCAACACCGTAGTAGCTGTACAACATATTCTGAGCGTTTGCCTGCCATTCGAAACCGCCAATGCCGGATCCGGAATGCACCGGGGACGGGTTGCCGTTGCCCCGGATAATTAAGTCTGGACCCAGACCAAAGATGTACCGGCCGCCACCATCGCTCCAGAAAGAATTCGCGATGAGGTGGAAGTTTTTGAATATTTCAAGATTGAGATTCACGGATCCGCCTCCGGCGGTGATCATAGAGGTCGATCCTGAAATCGGGTTGAATATTTTGAAAGAGCGCACTAACCCGACTGCTTCGATATGCATGTGTCGATCACCGAGATGTCCGTCGAAAGCAACTTTGGGAAGGATATCGGGATGCGCGTTCGGGGTGCTGGTGAGTGTTCCATTGTTTAACTGCCCGGAATAAGAAATTGCCAGGACGCTCGGCAGCGAAACCGCGCCGCCGATGTATTGTTCAGGGTTTTCGAAGGCGAGTCCGAGCGCCCAATTCTGGTTAGGGTGAAATGCGACACGGAATTGCGGTGCCCGAGTCCAGGTCAAGCCCACTTGAAGATTCGGGTCCACGTTCTGGCTGGCAAAAATGTCGCCTGGCAAAGGCGAGAGGCCATTGCGATTGGGAGCCAGAAAACTCCAGGATTGACCGCCAAGAAACTCCCATTTTCCCCGCCGCACATCTACCCAATAAAGACGCATGCGTGGCGCATTGCTATTGCTAGTGACGAAGACGTTTCCAGGTTGCAGGCCGACGAAGTCGGTCTCCAGAAAACCGGTGATGTTGAAATCTCCAGGATTCGCTGTGATCTTCAAATTGAAGCGAGAGTTTTGCGGACTGAACCGCGTCTCCGTCAATCTCCCGGCCGTGGTATTCGAGAATGGGATTGATCCGAATGCGGTCCCGATCCCACTTCCGACATTGGTAGAACGGAAGATGGATGTAAAGTCAACCCAACCGCCTGGAGTAAATTCGGCCGCGCCAATTCGGAGTGAAAGGGGCGATGCTGGTTTTTGCTGCGCGCTCTGACCCGGTTCAGCGAGACTCGTAGGAAGCGCGAGCGCACTGGAAAGAGCAGAGACAGGCACCACGAGGGCCGAGGTAGGCCGAGCAACGGCAGTTGCAGATCCCGAGCGAGCCGCGCGAAGCTCTTCACGAAGTGCTTCGATTTGGTCCTGTTGTTTCCGAAGCTCTTCGCGAAGCGCAACCCGCTCCGAGTCCCATTCCCATTCTTGATTGTGAATCAGATCACGAAGCTGCTGGATTTGCCCTTCAACTGAGGGCATCTTCACGCCGGGCGCGGCATGGCTCAGAGACTCGTTCGCATTCGCAGTGGCCGGTGGTTGCCCATTGTTACCTGTCAATCCGGCGGATTTCTCTTTTCCTATCTCGTCAGTTCTGGCTTTTGCTGGCGAAACAATTAACACCAGAACCACTAAACATATCCCGAGTTCTCGCATACTCCCCTCCTCGCGATGCCCACCCCCGAACTGAAGTCCATCCAACATGAACCGGGAAAGACCTCCCTCGTTGCTGCTGGGTCTTACATCTAACCACCTCTTGTGTGCATTTCGAGATGCGGGTCGCCCTTGAGCTGTTCGATGCCAACCAGTGCAGTGCGCGAGCGCAGCACCGCCCGTTCCTCCGCTCCTCGGTCCGCGCGATTCCGCCACGCATCGACCATCTCTGATCGCATGTCCCCCAGCGAGGTTCCACCCCGCAGCCTTTTCCGCAGGTTTAAACCTTCGAGCGCGTAGAGACAAAAAAGCCACATGCCATCGGCGGTCAACCGACTCCGATCACACTGCTGACAAAATGGAGTTGTTGTCGAAGCTACGATTCCGAAGACGGTTCCATCCCGCAACAAGAATCGTTCCGCCGGCGCACGACCCGTTGAACTCATGGGTTCGATTCGGCCGTATCGTCGACTGAGTATCTCGAGGATCTCATCACGTGAGGTCACCTGATTCATGGACCATTGCGTCGCACCTCCGACGTCCATGTATTCGATGAAACGCGCTTCAATACCTCGTGCCCGGCTGAACTCAAGGATGTCGTTCAATTCACCGTCATTGACACCTTTGATGACAACGGTGTCCAACTTAATGTTGGCAAACCAAAGACTTCGAGCGGCCTCAATTCCTTCGAGCACGCGTGCGAAAGCATCGCGTTGTGTCAGCTCAAGAAATCGGAGCGGTTGGAGAGTATCCAAGCTCACAGTGATGCGGTGCAACCCTGCGTCGTACAGAGCCTGAGCCTGTTCCGCGAGAAATACTCCATTCGTCGTGAGAGCGAGATCCTTGATCTGTGAATTTCCTGCGAGTATCCGAATGAGCCGGCAGAGATCCCTGCGCACCAGCGGCTCCCCGCCAGTAAGGTGAACGTGGCGTACACCAAGATCCGTGAAAATACCAACCAGATCCGTGATCTCCTGGAACGTCAAGAGTTCTTCCCGTGCCAGCCAAAGATAATCTTTCTCGGGCATGCAATATTGGCAGCGAAGGTTGCATCTGTCAGTCACCGAAACCCGCAAACTGCCCATGGGTCTGCCACGCAAATCCTCGGGTGGGAAAATAGTCGTTAACGGCGAGATGGTGTAGAGATATCCCATGGTTCTATATGATTTGCAACACCGATTCGGTGGCGGAGAGATTGACCTCGGTCTGACGTGCGGCCACCTGGCGAGCGATCGCAAACAAACTTTTTGCGCCAGGCTCGCCTTCACCGAGCGTGGCAAAGGGCTTGCCGGTGTCTCCTCCCAATCGGATCCGTGGGTCGATCTCGATCTCGCCGAGAAACGGCAGTTTGAACAGTTCCGCCATACGTTCGCCCTCACCGTGGCCGAAGATGTCGATGCGGCCGTGGCAGTGAGGGCAGTTGAAGTAGCTCATGTTCTCCACGACGCCGAGGATCTCGACCTTCATTTGCCGGAACATCTCAATTGCCTTGCGCACATCGGTCAAGGCTACGATCGAAGGCGTGGTCACGATCACCGCTCCGCTTAGCACCACGCTTTGGATCAGAGTCAACTGTACGTCGCCGGTGCCTGGAGGCAGATCTATGATCAGATAATCCAGTTCGCCCCACTTCACACTGCGTAGGAATTGCTGAATCACACTGTGGAGCATCGGCCCCCGCCAGACGATGGGCCGGTCGGCGGAACTGAGAAGTCCTATCGATATTACCTTCAGTCGGTAGGATTCGACCGGCAGGATAATGCGCTCGCTCTCGGCGCGGGGCTGGTCGGTTGTGCCGAGCATCAATGGGACATTTGGGCCGTAAACGTCGGCGTCGAGCAGCCCAACCGCTGCCCCCATCCCCTGCAGGGCAATAGCCAAGTTCACCGCCACCGTTGTCTTGCCCACACCACCCTTGCCGCTTGCTACAGCGATCAAGTTCTTAATACCCGGGATGGTTGTTGCATTTGTCATTCTCGGTAAGCCCCGTGGCGATTGCTATTTGTCAATGGTGCTGGCTGATGGAACTGTTCGGCACTGGGGATCGTCTCGATCGTACGTTTCTGAACCATCGACGTGCTCAAACGTCAGGAAAAACCGGAGCCGCTCTCTTCGATATTTTCTGTACCGCTAGATCCCAAGCAAATTCACCTGCAACTTCCAATACCCATTCTCTTCCGCCCACAGACTCAACGGGATCGTCGCCAATTCATCCACCACCGGAACTGCTTTGCCGTTCTTGGTCAAATCAATGGTCTTGATGTAGTGGCGGCAACTATCGCAGGCCTCAATTCGGACATGATGAAATTGGTCCGCAGTGTAGATCACGAGCTTCTCGACATTTTCTTCTCCGCAGGCCGCGCACAACATTCGCTGAAACTCCCATTCGTTCGAACAAAGACTACAAATGAGCGAACGCTTCCCTCCATCCCCCTCCTGCCGGAGCACGCCGGCCTGAGGCTTCCCGCCACAAAGAGGGCAAATGAAGTGCACTTGGGTGGGTGGCGTTTGTTGCGTGTGGTCGGCAAGGTATTCCGCATAGGGCTGCAAGAAGAGTAAAGAAAGAGCCGTTTCGATGGAGTCCGGGGTACGCTGCTGATCTCCATTGCTCCAACAGGACTGCAGCAATGCTTGCCAATTTTGAGCGCCCTGCGCAATCAGTTCGGCTGCGGATCGACTAAGAGGGGCAGGGGCGATTGCCTCAACGAGGGCAAGGAAGTGAGGAAATTTCGGCAGCAGAACAAATAGATCGAGTTCATCGCGCAGCGTCCCCGGAGCGCGAATCTCCTTCGTATGGCCGCACGCCGATTCAACAGAAGAGTAAACGCTTTTCTGGAAACCCGTGATCCGCTCGTAATAACGCAATACCTCAGATGCAGATGGACAAGTCCTCGCCAGTTCGTTCGCACGATAAATTCGTTCGTCCCACCTAAAAGTGTTCATTTCCTTGCCGGGGGTTGTTGGAGAGTTCGGTCGTACCAAAGTCGGTGATGTGTTTTCGCCCAAGCGGCGGAAACTTCCCCGCGGATTATCGAAGTGAAGCCCCCACGAACCATGGCTGTGCCCATGTACACGTGAATAATGAAACCGCCAATGGTCGCCAGTGCGGCCACGACATGCACTACGACGGAGAGGTCACGCAGCCAGCGCAAATTCCAGGGGATCGATTCCACGAACCAGAGTCCGAAACCCGAAAGTACAAGCAAAATTCCGCCATAAAACATCAACCAGAAAAACAACTTCTGGCCGTAGTTAAAGCGCCAAATCGGCGGAAGAGCTTCATCCTCGTTCCGAATGTAGTGAGGCATCGCCTTCTTCCATGCGAGATCGGCATCATTGATGCGCATGTCCTGCCGCCAGATCTTGAACATCCAGAACACCGACAGCGTGAAAACGAGGCCGAGCCAGGGATGCCAGAAGCGGGCGGTCGGGCCGCCGCCGACCAGCGCGGCCAGCCAGAACATGTAGGGCGACCAGAAAGCCAAACCTGTCACCAGGCAATAGACGTAAGACAACCCGGAAATCCAGTGGTTGATTCGCTCACCAAGCGTGTAGCGGAGCAGTCGGTCGCCTGAATTCGCCGTAGCCTGGACAGGCGAAATGATTCGTGAAGTGCTCACGGCCGTTCTCCTTTGTGATCTCCATCACCCTTAACTTCCTTGGGCCCGAAGCGCAGATAGTGCAGCGTCACACCAACGACGCCAAACAACATGGCGAAATTGCCGATCCACTTCGCAGGCCCCTTCCAGAGTCGGACGACCCATGGAATGTGAGGATCCTTGGGCAAGCCGCCGTATGCCTCCGGGTTACTGGCATCGTGAAGTACATAAATGACGTGAGTGCCGCTGACCCCGGGCGGGTCGTACACTCCAGCGTTCTTGAAACCTGATTGCTCTCGGAGTTGCTTGGCCCTGGTTTCTGCGAGTTCCTTCATGTCCGGTTTTGTCCCGAAATGCAGGCAGCCGGTTGGACACGCTTTGATACAAGCGGGCTCCAGACCCTCGTTAACTCGGTCCGAACAAAGTGTGCACTTGAAAACTTTCTTGGTCTTCGGGTTGAACTTTGGGATGTTGAAAGGGCATCCGGTAATGCAGTACCCACAGCCGATGCAGTGGTCCTGCTGAAAGTCCACGATGCCGTTTGTATATTGAACGATGGCGGCGTCGGCGGGGCAGGCGGCGAGGCAGCCCGGATCCTCACAGTGCATGCACTGGTCTTTGCGCATTAGCAACATCAAACTGCCGTCATCGCGCTCGTGTTCATTGAACTTGATCAGGTTAAAAAAATTCCACGTCGTCTCCGGCATGGTTTGGTAGCTGTTCTGGAAGACCGTGTCGGTGAAGGTCAGCCCGTTCCATTCAAGGCATGCCACCTCGCAGGCTTTGCACCCAATACAGGTAGAAACGTCGATGAGTTTACAAACCTCGGACTCGCGGGTGACGCCAGCACCCGGAACGGTTCCGGGATGGCCCGAAATGGCTCGAATCTCTAGGGTTGACTGGCTCATGCTGTCCCTCTATGCTTTCTCAATTTTGACCAGGAACCCCTTGAACTCAGGGGTGTAGGCATTGGGGTCGATGATGGTCGGGGTTAGCAAATTTGCAGGAGTATGCGCGTTTTTTCCTTCGTCTTCTGCGATCCCGCGATATCCCTGATGGATCGGAATACCGATCTGGTAGACCTTCTTGCCATCGATCGTCATTGGTTTGATCCGGCGCGTCACAAAAGCTTTCGCGATGTATTGGGCTCGCGCGCTCGTCACCTTGACTTTCTCTCCACCCCTTATCCCCATCTCGTCGGCGAGTTCGACGGAGATCTCAACGAAAGGCTCCGGAACCAGCTGAACGTTCACCGGATTGTTTTTTGTCCAGTAGTGATATTGCTCGGTTAGCCGATAGGTAGTGCAGACGACATTAAAGCCCTCCTCGGGCGTCCCGTATTTATCCAAATCTGTCGTCATCTTCTTGACCACTGGATTATTGGATTGATCGGGATGCAAGGGATTCTTGATCGGACTCTCGATGGGTTCGTAAAACTCCGGGAACGGCCCATCGGCAAAAGCCCCAAGCGGACCAAATAACCGGCCGACTCCCTCGGGATTCATGATGAATGGCCCCATGTGATCCTTAGGGTGGGAGTCCGGCTTGAAGTCAGGTACATCAACTCCCGTCCACTTCTGCGTCGATTCGTTCCACCAGACCTGCCTGCGATCCGGGTCCCAGGGCTTGCCATCCAAATCGCAAGAGGCACGGTTGTACATGACTCGCCGATTTGCGGGCCACGAAAAGCCCCAGTTCGGATAAATTCCTAGACCGGAGGGATCTTCGGTTCCGCGTCGTGCCGATTGCGAACCCGCTTCTGTCCACGAGCCGCTGTACAGCCAGTTGCCACAGGATGTGGTTCCATCATCTTTCAGCCACGCGTAGCCTGGCACCTGCTGCCCAGCCTTGATGATCTGCCCGGTCGCCGTATCTGTGATGTCGGCCAGGGCTTTGCCACTGATCTCCTTGGCGACTTCGGCGAGCGACGGATTGTACGGATTCGTGTATTGCCAGGAAAGGTTCAATATCGGGTCAGGGAATTGGCCGCCATCCTTCTTATAGAGCTCTCGTACCTTCAGAAAAATCCTCGCTAGAACTTCCTGATCAACCTTCGCTTGCCCAGGAGGAGGCATGGCAACGTTTTTCCATTGCAGCCACCGCGCCGAATTGACAAATGTCCCGTCCTTCTCGGCGAACCCAGCACACGGAAGCTGGTAAACGGTGGTCTTGATATCTCGCATCTCGTCTGTGGTAATGCCGGGCGACTTCCAGAACTCACTGGTCTCATTCGGGTAAATTTCGCCTACGACGAGCCATTCCGCCTTCCTGAGCGCGGCGATGTTCTTTTTTGAGTCCGGGCCAATCATGACGCCATTCATGCCGAAGGCCAGCAACCCCTGGATGTGTCCGCGGTACATGTCATCCCAGATCTGCACCCAGCTGTAATTACGGTCAATTTTGGGCAGATAATGAAATGCCCAATCGTTTTCTTTTTTCGCGGTATCACCGTACATCGCTTTAAGAAACGATACGGCGAACTTGGGTGTATTCGACCAGTAGTTGAACGAATCCCATGGGGTCGGCTTGGACGTCTTGGGCGTGCTCCTTTCGATGTAGGATTTGAAGTCCTTGTCAGTGGCGGGGTTCGGAACCTTCAGATACCCGGGGAGAATGTCGAAAATTCCGGCCAGATCCGTGGCACCCTGAATATTGGAATGGCCGCGCAGCGCGTTCATGCCTCCACCAGCGCGTCCGATATTGCCGAGCAGCAATTGCATCATCGCGGCGGTGCGGATCATTTGCGTGCCATTGCTATGCTGCGTCCAGCCGACGGCATAGATGATCGTGGCGGCCTTCTTCATGTCTCCATCTTTGCGGATGGACGTAAATAGTTCGGCTGCCTTAAGGAACTGCTCCTTGGGAATGCCAGTGATCCGCTCGACCGTCTCCGGTGTGTAACGAGAATACTGTTGTTTCAGGAGTTGAAAGACGCAACGTGGGTGCTGAAGAGTAAGGTCGTACGCAACATTCGCTGGCAACGCAGGCGGCGGCCCTGTTTTTGTCTCAGTCGCAGCCGACCCTACGGGGCCTCCTGCCTGATGGCCTTGGCCGGTGCTTCCACCACCACTCGTCGCATTCTGTCCGCCTCGCGATTGCAAGTTACTTTGAGAGCCAGGTTGCTTTGCGCCCTCCGTCTTGCTTGCTTCCGAGTGGAGCATGCTTGCTGCAGTTGCGGCTGCGGCGGCCGAATGGGCCAAGCCGCTCAAATCACCGCCCTCCTGATAATTCCAAGTAGATTTGTCATAGACCTGAGTAGCTGGATCGAATCCCGAATACAGACCATCATCGGGGAGCTTGAATCCTTCCTTGATGATGAAGGCTGCATTCGTGTAGTGGGCCACGTATTCCCTCGCGATCCGGTTGGTCTCAATGGCGTAATGAATGAGCCCACCGAGAAAAGCGACATCGGTCCCGGCTCGGATCTGCAGGAAAAGGTCAGCAGTCGAGGCTGTGCGCGTGAACCGCGGGTCCACAACGATCATTTTCGCGTTGCGGTTGCGCTTGGCCTCGATGGCCCATTTAAACCCGCAAGGATGGCACTCGGCTGGATTTCCGCCCATGATTAACATCATGTCGGTGTTCTTGATGTCGACCCAGCCATTGGTCATGGCCCCGCGCCCGAATGTTGGTCCCAAACTTGAGACCGTGGGTCCATGTCAAACCCGCGCCTGGTTTTCGATATAGCAGACCCCCATGCTGCGCATGCTTTTTACAATGAGATAGTTCATTTCGTTCGTGTCGGTGCAGCCGCCGATAAACGCGATTCCTTCACAGCGGTTTACGGTGTGCCCCTGCGGATCTTTAGTCACGAACGTCTCGTCGCGCGACTTCTTCACCAATCCGGCAATCTCGTTAATCGCATCGTCCCAGGAAATATCTTGCCAATCGGTTCCACCGGGCCGGCGAACCTGAGGCTTGGTAAGGCGTCGTGGGTTTGAGATTTCCTGCTCGAGCGAAGAGCCCTTGGGGCACAATGTGCCACGATTGATGGGATGATCCGGGTCCCCTTCGACATGAATGACTTGTGGGGTAACGTTCTTGGCTTTGTCGCCCGAGGTGTAGATGATGACGCCGCAACTCACCGCGCAGTACGGGCATGTGGATCGTGTTTCTGTGGCGCGCGCGATTTTGAGTTCGCGTAGTTGGGCGTAGGCTGGCGCCAGATCAAAACCAAACATTGAAGCTGCAACACCACCCAGCGCGCTAGCTTTTAGAAAGTCCCTTCTGTTCGTATCCATGACTCTACCTTCTTCCTTGTTTTCGAGCCGTGCCGTGTATCAGGATGCGTCCCAATTCAAGCCCAAATGTTTGGTGTGAACTCCGATACTAAGGACTACACTTTTCATCCACACACACTCCGGCATAGATTGCGGCATAACATGAAAGAGATAACTACATTGGCCTGTTCATTACCGCTCACGATTGCTTCTACTCCGCCTCAACTGTTGCCTGCAATAATCCGTTTGTACTGCGCATGAAACAATCGTTTGGCGCCCAACGCTCTTGCCAGGCTCGTTTAGGGCACAATTAGACAATGCCGCAAGTAAAACCTTGTCAGATGAAGCAGGACTGTTGTCCGTCATACTTCGTGCATTTACTCGGAGAAAAGGACTGCCTTTTTGCCGCTCGAAATGAGGCATGGTTTTGCAAAGCCCAGGCACACGTTCAGCTATGTGCCGGAAGGCCTTTGACAGCACACAGGGCATCGGTCCTTCTGGTTCACGTAGTTGAGCTTCCAGACAACACGCCGCTCAACGCCGAATTGCGGAGGCGGAGGCACGAAAAATCTTGCCTGCCGGTGATCGAGTGGTTCGTCGCAGCGGTTTGACAGCAAAGACAATGGTTTTGTGCGTACTCCGCAAGTGAGGCGTCTGAGATAAGGAAAACAGCTGCGATCTCGCCGTAGTCGGTTACCACCACAGAAGCACGCTGAGTGAGGTGGTATTCGGTACAACGGCTAAGCACGTGGCAATGCACTCATTCTGCCGCGTGGCGCTCAGTTTCCCGCCGCGGAAGTAAAGGGGGGCCCTCGCTGGGGTGAAGTGAAATGAAACAGCCTTTGCAAAGTGCGAGATGCGGTTTGGTTCAGGTCTGAGCCGGGCCACTGATGGTGCTCATAATCAGACCGTTCCGATCAAATCTTCTGGATACGTATTCCTACAAATTCTATTTTTAATTCCTGATGATCTTGAATGACAACCGTAACGTTTCCAGGGACGAATGTAGCATTGTGCGAACTAGGAGGGCACAGCATACTTTTCATTGAGGCCAAACAGATCCACATAATAAAGGAGCTCACAAATGATTAATCTGAAGCGTGCTTACGATGCTGCCGAGGTCACTGACGGTACCCGGCTCCTGGTCGAGAGGTTATGGCCCAGGGGAGTAACGAAGACCTCGCTCAAGATTAAAAGTTGGCTCAAGGATGCGGCTCCCAGCACGGAGTTAAGAAAATGGTTCAGCCACGATCCTGCCAAGTGGGATGAATTCCGCTGCCGGTACTTTGACGAATTGAAGGCCAATCCCGATTCTTGGCAACCGATCCTCCAAGCCGCACTCTCCGGTACAGTCACGCTGGTTTACAGTTCGCATGATGCCGAGCACAACAATGCTGTGGCGCTGCAAGAATTCTTGCAACGTCGCGTGCCTAAGGAAACACGTGCGGCTAGATTGGCAGCGTGAGATCGCGTTCACCAGCCTGCCGGTTTGGTGATTCAAACAAAAGGTTGAATGGAGGCGACAGCGAAGATCTCTCAGGTCATTGGGGGAAGATGACCTTCTTCGCAGAAAGTTAACAACATGCCCTGTAAAGAATTGAACGAGCAGTCTGATGCTTTGCGAGTAGGTGAGCCTTTGGTATTACTTCGGAAGATTCTGATTCCGATTGATTTCTCGGAGCGCTGTCTCGGTGCGGCTAGGTTCGCCATACCCCTGGCAGAACGCTTTCACTCTGAGATCACGTTGCTTCACGTAGAGGGTCCGCCAGGCACCGACTTGGATCTCAATGCCTATCGTGAACAGCACAGCAAAAAACAGCTGCGCGATTTCCTCTGTGCTGCATTTGCGCATCTCGATGTGAAGCGCGCCCTCCGGGCCGGCGAGCCGGCCGCTGAGATCATCGCATACGCGAAGCATGATCACTCGGATTTGATCATGATGCCCACGCACGGATATGGCACGTTTCGCAGGAGATTGCTCGGCTCGATTACAGCCAAAGTCTTACACGATGCGGACTGCCCCGTTTGGACAGGTGCACATCTCGCGTTGGGGCCACCGCTCGAGTGGATCAAGCCCACGACCATTTTGTGCGCAGTGGATGCCAATGCCGATAGCGAAAAAGCGCTCGTCTGGGCTTCCGCATTCGCATCGGAACTCAACGCTACTCTGCACTTGGTGCATGTTGAGTCCCGACTTGATTCGCCCGGCGAAGGCTATTACTCCAAGGAATATCACCGCCAGGTATTAGCCGAAGTGAAGCGGAAAATGGACGAGTTGCAACGCGCTGCGGGTACTCGCGTCGAAGTTATCATCGGTGCGGGTAATATCGCTCAGGTGGTTTCTAGGACGGTTGAGGATCTAAAGGCTGATCTGCTGGTCATCGGCCGCGGCGTCAACGCGGCTTCGGGAAGGCTCGGACTAAATACATATGGAATGATCCGAGAATCGTCCTGCCCCGTGGTAAGTGTCTGAACGTACTAGGAGCTGTGACACGTTCGGAGTCATGAAAAATCGCATTTACTAAATATTTGTTGATCCGAACGAGCACAGTCCTGTCGCTGTTTCCCTATCCTCGGCTCATGAAGACGGGAAATGCTGGGTACATGAATTAAATTCCCAGAGTAGCCCGTCTGTGCCTTAGGCTGAGCGATTCCTAGGCACTTATTCGAAGATGATTATCTTTTTGCTTAAGACACTATGACACGCTGGATGCGGGTCTATCGGCCCGATAGTGGTCCCAAGCGCCTTCCATGCTTTATTTTGCGATGTGATATTGCGATCGCGAGACCAAATTGCGCAAGATGCGTAGGCAGAGTAAGACTCTCGCGCAAGTCTTTTGTTATTTCGATTGTCATTAAGAAGTGTGACATTGTGCTCACCTCTTGGTACAAGCCTTCTATTGTCCGCTGAACGATCGGCGGATAACGTCATTTAGGAAGCTCATCTATGCCCGCCAAGAAAAGGAACTCGCATGAAATGTAAATGGTTGTTGGCAATCGCAGCCGCATTATTTCTCTCAACACTTCCCGCACTGGGTCAAAATACAGAGACGAACGCGACCCCGCCGGCGAATTTCAAGAAGGTAAGCACATTAGTACGCCTGCCTGACTGGCTACCCGGCTTGGGCACCCTGTACGTCGATCCTGCTTCGTTACCCGTCGGACCGTACCTCGGCTATAACCATGCTGGCCATCTGGTCAACGTCACCTACATGATTTCCCTCAAGGATCTCAATGATCACAAGAACTTCGACGATTTGGGCGAAGCGATTGCTTCGATGGGCCTCAAAATTGATCACACCAGTGTGGATTACAACCCTGGTCATCCGGGTCTGCAAGAGCCGCACTATCACATCACCGAGTGGTTTATCACACCAGCCCAGGAGAAGGCGGAAATGAAATAGATGACTTCACCACGCCAAGGAGCATGGTGACCATTCGAGGCAAAACGGCATGTCACTGTTAATAAGGATCGAATCGCTTGGGATGGCTTTGTTCTGCGCGGTCGCCTTGCTAGCCTCCGGTGACGCCGTAGCCCAAGGTCAGCCTCAGACTGCCGCGGTGAAGTGGAACGCCGCGGCAGAATCGGAGCGGCGTCCCGCGGCAAAAGCGGAGTTGCAACTGGATGGCTGTATGACCTCTGACGGACTGATGCCAAAGCTGACACTACTTCACTCCGCTAAGATTTATCGTCTAGAAGCCAGGCCTGGGTTGCTCACAGAAAACCCGCTGACCTTCGCAAACAACTTCGATGCGCTCGTCCATGTGACTGGACACGTGGGGCCTCAGGCCGATGTTTACGATCCTGACCATTCTCCTGTTTTCATCGTTAACACCATAGATAAGTTGGCCTCAACGTGTGACGTTAAACTGTCGGTCGGACAGTTGCAGCAGTTAGGCAAGTCAAAGGGGACAGGTGGCAGTGCAGAATCACCGGCTCCTAAGCAGAAAAAACCAGCAGCTGTCGTCGACATGACAGGTGAGTTGCTGGTCTTTGAGCCTGCGGTCCTTGAAATCAGGGCTGGCCAGACAGTTGTGTGGAACAACTCATCGGCACGGGAAGTGCACACGGTTACCGCTGATCCACGTCAGGCTGCGAATGCAGATGATGTTCAACTACCGAAGGGGGCTCAACCGTTTGACTCCGGGTTCATGAATCCAGGTTCGGCGTATCGGTATACATTCAAAAAGCCAGGCGTTTATCGGTACGTCTGCACTCTCCACGAAGTGCAGCGCATGGTCGGGAAAATCATTGTGAAGCCATGAATGAAAGGACGCTGCAATGGGGCCGCTTTATCCTTGGCCATGCTGGCGCTTGATTTCAACCTTAGGCCGCATTCATCCCGAGCCTTATACCGAATAGTTCACGGCGGGCGGCGTCGCATATGGCGACCACGGCCGGATGTTTTAGCTTCCGTTCTGCTGAAATCGCGAAAAAATGACTTAACACTTCCTGGGTACGACCCACTTGGCGGAGCTTGTCCTGCCGCCTCAATTGCTTTTCGAAGACCGAAGGCACAGGAAAAATGCCGCTGCCGGCCTGTCCAAATGCTCTGAGGAGAGCGTAGTCTTCGAATTCTCCGACAATGTCGGGTCGAATGGCGTGGGTTTCAAACCATTGATCCAAGCTTCTCCTCAGGTCCATGTTGTCGGTGGGAAGAAGCATAGGCATGCGATCAAGACAAAGAGGAAAGCGGCCCTTGCACCTGCTTGCCACCTTGGGCGTTGCCATGAACGTCACCGCGCTCTGTCCCAAATGGTGATTGAACGCCCGAACCTTGAGGTTTGGGTTTATCGGCGCGTCCGACAAAACCAGGTCGAGTTCCAACGTTGCAAGGCGCGCAATGAGCTGGTCCGACGTTGCCTCTCTGCACACGATTCGCACCGGTTCTCGGAGATGGAGGGCAGGCTCGATCAGCCACTGAGCAATGAGCTTAGGCAAAACGTCGACAACGCCAATATCGAGACGCATAGGTCTGCCTGTGGGCCGATTGTGAACCGTATCCATCAACTCGCGCCCTAAGGAAAAAATGTCTTCCGCGTAACTGAAAACCGTTCGACCCATTTCCGTTACTATCAGCTTCCGCCCGGAGCGTTTCAACAGTTTCTCGCCAAAGCTCTCTTCTAGACTCCGTATTTGCGCACTGATTGCTGGCGAAGAGACGCGCATCTGCTCGCTCGCCTTGCTGATGCTGCCTTCACGCACGACGGTCCAAAAATAGAGCAAATGGTGGTAGTTCATCCACTCCATAAATCTCCCTCCAGATTTCACTTAAGTATAAGCTTACGATAAGCCAACATTTATATCCTTTTCCTTAATATTGTTGCGGGCTAATGTTTCGGTAGAGCGAAGTCGGCTAGATTCAAAATACGTTGGAGTCAAGGAGGGTCGAAAAGATGTCATACAGTATTCGAATGCGCGAAGGATCCGCCTTCGCCTTGTCAACGGGAGAATGCCGCAGCGAGAAAAGGGAAATCAAGGAGGGGACAATATTTGTCCGGTCTTCGATGATTTCCGAACTCCCGAGTTCCATCCAAGTTGAGGCTACATCTCACGAGTCCTGGACGATGGTTAGCGGTTCGAACCCAGAGGAAGTCGGGTCGAAGCTAATTGAAGCTGGCTGGATGCACTCACCAGGAGCATCAATAGAAGAGAGCGCATTTGGATGTGACAGCGAGGTGCAGGAGCGGGCGGTTGACCGAGCGTTGCAGAAGGCGGCAGACAAGGACTTTAAGTGCGTTGAAATTACGGGAGTGACTCACTATCAAGACTCTGGTCTGAACTACGTCTCGCTCTTTGCCCGCGCCAGGATTCTTCGCAGGGAACCCGTTGCAACCTTTGTTGGCTAGAGAATTCAACCCAATCAACTTTTAGAAACCGGGAGAAGCTGGCGGGCAGCAATCATAATAATAAGGAGAGCGGCAATGAAGCAAAAAAACATTCTTATCACGAAGCAGGACATGGAAGATCTGAGGCAGATTCTCGATCCAGCCAGGAGGCCTCTCAGCAAAGACCCACAACTGCTGGAGACACTCGAACAAGAACTTGACCGGGCGCAGATCGTGTCGCCGTCTCAGGTCCCGGAGGATCTGGTCACAATGAACTCCCAGGTTCGCTTGAAGGACCTGGATACGGGTATTGACGCAATCTACGTGCTGGTGTTCCCCCGAAATGCAGACTTTGCCCAGGGGAGGATTTCAGTTCTTGCTCCCATCGGAACTGCCATCCTCGGGTACCGAGTAGGCGATGTCATCAAGTGGCGGGTTCCCGGAGGCAAACGAAGATTCCGGGTGGAGGAAGTGCTCTATCAACCCGAAGCAGCCGCAACTGCATCGGCACAGGATTGCCAGCGTAACGCAGAGCGTCGCCCCCGGCGTCACCGGGAGCGCATGCCTGGTCTGCAACCGGTCTATCCAACCATTTGACTACACGAGACGAGAGTGGGTTTGCTGAAATGGATTGTCCAATGAATATTGAAGTGGCAAGGCTTGGCGACGCGGAGAAAACTGCGGGTGGGCAGGAAGTTGTGAGGCGGTCGGTCTGTAACCGATCCATTCCTGCTCACTCTATTTTTGTGTGGGATCACTCCATACATCAGCATCCTGCGCCAGGCCGATCACGATCAATTGCCTCATAAATTGTATCTTTTATACTCCAACCGGCGACATGAAGACACAGCGTTTCTCGGAGATCTACGGTTGCTTGAAAAGAGCAACCCAAATTTCCGGTTGGTATGCACTATGACCAATTTGCCGCAATCTAAAAGGGAATGGCATGGCAAGACAGGCAGAATCAACCAGGAGATGCTGTCGAGGCAACTGACCAGATGCAGGGTTCCATCTACTACGTCGCGATGCTTCACGCGGCGGGAATGAGAAAGACGCTTGTGGCGGGCGGCATTGACGATGACGACATTCGGCTGAGGAATTTGGCGGATACTGGGGCCGCGACTGCCGATTACGATTCAGCAGTCAGATCGAACGAGAAAGAAGAACTCTGAGGCAGGCAATATGCTAACAAACAGACCAAAAACAAAGATGTTGGTGGACGGCGGCGATCCGGGTGAGACACTACGGATCAAGAACTTAATTGGATTCATTGATGGCCAGACCACCAATCCATCTTTGATCGCAAAGAACCCTGAGATTCAGCGGCTTATTGCCTCTGGCCACACAATGACTCCGCAAGAAGAGAAGAACGAATATAAGAAGATTGTGCAATGCATTTCACCGCTGGTAGGAGATGCCGGAGTTTCCATTGAGGTGTTTGCAGACATTTCTACGAAGGCCGACGAAATGCTCGCCCAAGGTAGAGAAATGTTCTCGTGGATTCCCAACGCATACGTCAAATACCCGTGCACGACTGAGGGTTTGAGCGCCGCAAAGATGTCGGTCGATGAGGGAATTCGAGTCAACATGACACTATGTTTTTCGCAGGAACAAGCGGCCGCTGTATATGCCGCAACGCGAAGCTCAAAGGAGCCAGTTTATGTATCCCCTTTTGTTGGCCGACTTGATGATCGGGGTGAAGACGGCATGGATCTGATCAGAAACATTAAGAAAATGTACGAGCGCAGCGATGGCCATGTTCAGGTCCTGGCAGCAAGTATACGTAGCGTCAACCATTTGCTTCATTCCTTTGCTCTTAAGGCGGAGCTTGTCACGGTACCGACCAAGGTTCTAGACGAGTGGGCGGCAGCAGCTTTTCCCCTACCTCGTCAAGGTTCCAAGTATCAAGGGGCGAACGCGCCTGAAACTCGTCTAAAAAGAATCCAATACAAAGAGTTGGACCTGAACCTGCCGTGGCGAAGGTACAACGTCGCACACGAACTTACGACTAAGGGTATTCAGAAATTCGTGGCTGATTATCAGAGCACCCTCCGGCGACTCGCATAACACCGCCCGCTCTCTCTTTTTTATTTCTCACCTGAAAGATCGCACGCACTCTTGGATTCCAAAAATGCCTAATGCCGTTGGGCACCGTAGGCGCTCTGATCTCCAAGAAACAAGCTCGATTTGCATTCAGATAGATCGCCAAAGATTGTCTTTTCAAAGAGGGTTAATTAAAAACTAAGGAAAGGCCAGATATTATGTCATTTTTCTTAACGCTCAACTCCGCTACCATTTTTTTAGTAGGCAGAGTGATCGGAGGGCCGCAATGCAGGTTGAACTGAGGATCAAGAATACGGACCTGTTGGCAGTATTGAAAACTTATACAGACCGTCGTCTCCGCTTCGCACTAAGCCGCCTCGGCGGACGGGTAGGGAATGTTGTGGTCGTCATTTCAGAGATCACCGATGTGGCCCAAGGTGTTCTAAAAAATTGTCATATCAATGTTGAGATCAAGCCTTTTGGGGAAGTGGTGGCGCGAGAGGAAGATCCAAATCTCTATACCGCGATTGATCGTGCCGTGGGCCGTGTGGGCCGCTTGTGCGCTTCGCGGCTGAGTCGCGAACTCGCTGAGTCAGGAATGCCGTTGGCAGGAGCGACGATGACCGAAAAGCGTGAAGTAACCTCGGGCATACGTTCGCGAGCGACGCGAGAACGTTTGCCGAAGAGAGGGCATGCGAGACGCAAAGGTGGACAAGAGAAGCAACAATCTGAACACACGAGGAGGAATCATGAGAGTCGATCTTAAAGTTCGAAATACTGATATGGCTGGTGCATTGCAGGGCTACATCCAGCATCGCTTAGAGATCGACTTGGGACGCTTCAGCGAAGAAGTTGGCCGGGTCCGAGTGAAGGTCTCCGGCGTAAACGGGCCGAGAGGTGGCACAAAAAGAAGTTTTCGGATCTCAGCGGAGTTCAAACCTTTCGTGCCGGTAACGGTACACGAAACTGATCTGGACTTGTATGCCGCGATCGATCGTGCCACTGGTCGCATGGGCCGCCTGCTGAGGCAGCGACTCGAGAAGTTACATGAGTCGAGGTTTACGGCACAGATTATGGTCGCGGCATAATCCACAAAACACCTCAGAACCCGGCAGCAAAGGCGTCTCAATTGTTTGCTATTGCCGAATAGCGAAGCGAAGTGTCTGGAATTTTCAGGTACGTAAATCAAGAAGAGAAATTGTCCATGTTTCGAACAATCGAAGAACACCCCCGAGCGGTTCACGGAAAGCGTCCGACTGCGGCATAGAGCGTCGGTTAAAAGTCTTGGTGAGATTAGCTCGTGGTTGGTGTGCAACACGGCGTGCCCGGTGTTGACTTGGTTGGCGACCCTGAGCAACCAAAAACAAAAACCCTTTTGAAAGCGGCATCTGGCGCTTCGGCAACATCAACACTGAGAAGTATTCGAGAAGGCGAGCTGGAACATGATGAAATATTCTGCAAATCTGCATCTTCATGAAATCGTTGGTAGTAGCGAGACCATCAATGTGGGTGCAAATACCGCTCGGCTCGCACCGGTGGTCCTCGCTACGATGGATGACATCCAATCGGGAACCATATTGATTAAGTCGGATGTCCGCTTGCCGAAATCGGTGCCCTTCGAGTCGAAGCAATACGGGTACTGGAAAGTCCTCAATGGCGTGGATGGATTCGCGGTGGAGCGCGGCCTGTCGCCTGCAGGATGGCATTTTTTCTTTGTTGCACCGGAAATCAAAGCCACTGCAATTTCGTCAACCCGACAAGGCGCCTTAAAGAAGGCGCTGAGAAAATTGACGAGGGCCACCGCGGCTGGGAGCCTCAATGCGCTGGAGTTAGTGAAAATTCGGGTCAAGCATTTTCTGGGGTTTTACTACGTAATGGTGATCGCCCACACCAGACACGTTAAGGACAGCCCGTTTCTTCGAGATTTAGATCCCTACCGTACGTCGCGGCAGGTATGGGATTTTAAGCAGATTCTCCGGCGGCGTGCTGAAATCCCCCGAGCCGTCAAGGGAGTCTAAAGAGATACGTAAGCCAGAGTGCAGAGAAGGGAATCATGACTTATTCGAATGGGGAAAGTTTGCGCGGGCGGCCTACGGAGAGAGTTCAGACTCCCTGCGGGACTCAACAGTCCGCGACAAATCCAGTGCCTGCCAACGTACAACAATTGAAGGAAAGAAGGGAGTACGGTCTGGACAATACGCTATCACAGACATTTCCCTGCAGTGACCCGTTGTCTTCCATACCTAACCCGACCACAGCCAATAATGCCGAGGGTGGCGTTGAACCATGATTCGCAGGGGAGCAACAGTTTTCCCGACGATTGTTAAGTTCCCCTGATCGAATCATCGGGCCCTCAATAGTCGCTGCGACCCAGCCATGCATATTGAGCGACTAGCGGATTACGGACCTATAGCAACCGATATACGTGGCCGAACTTTGACTGTTCGAACACAAACGTCTCACGAAAAAATCGAGGCTAGCGCGATGGCGAAAGAAATCTTAAATATTTTCCGAGGCAAAGCATCATTGTTACATCAAGACCGCCTAGGGCTTCGACAATTTCAACACTGCTGCGGCATCGGGTGCAGGTGTCTGTAATTAGACATGCCAATACGCTTAACACCGGATACAAGTGTGGAATGAAGACTGCTAGCTTTAGAAGTCTCAGCTACGGGAGTCATGAACGAAGTCCAGCGAAGGTCAATCTAAATTCTAGATTCTTGCGGGGTTGTCGTGACCAGTTGTGATGTTCAAAGATCGGACCGCTTAGGTTCACTTTCAAAGACCAGTGACATGAAATTGACGACAAAAATGTCGCGAGTTATACCTGCCCAGCCGCAAGGGTCAGTAAAGTATGGTCCCGATGTGTTCATGGATTCCTGCAAACTTCGGCAGGCTTTTGAAGAAGTCCACCAGCAGATAAGACAAAACGCCTCGGAGGCCAATCGCAAAAATGCTGATCTAGTGCTCGGTCTGGCCAGGATGCAGACCATTCTTTCTGAGAGGGGTGAAGACCATCGAAGAGTGAAGAATGAGGCGGGAATCGGTCATTGGACCTGGACTTCATACTTTAATTGGTTCAAGCGAGAGTTCAAATATGAGCTCACCTTGCGAACAGTGCAGCGCAATATCGCAAAACTTGCCGGGAAGGGCACATGTCCGGAATGCCAAAAATCGACCGGTCATTCTCCGACATGTTCCAGGTTCAAGCAAACGCGAGTCGTTCAGCTGCAATCAAGGTTAGATTCTATAGAATCGGCTGCGCGGGAATTTGAAGCAGCCCGCGGGCAGCATTGCGACATGGAACAGGCTGCCGGCAAATTGCTCAGTGCGATCTGTGCTACTGCGACGTTACCGAACCACGAAATTCCCCCTAAAAAGACTGATGCGAGCGGCATTTCATGCGAAGCCGAGAGACTGGCGATTCGACTAGCAGAGCATGTCGTGAGAGATCAATTGCAAGCTGCTCGTGAGACTGCAATTGAGTTCCTCGCCCAAGTACACAAGAGCTCCCGTGGAATCGCAGACCAATCGCAAGACAATTACGCAGCGGCATGATGTGTTTGTTGTCGGGCGATCACCTAGGAATTTGCCTCCGAATCAGGCTCCCTGGGGTCGCGAAATTCGCAAGGCGCGAAACTTCGTTGGAAACGCGGTCTCGTTAAGCTCGGTAATTCTCATTTGTTTGCTGCAACGGGAGAGCGACTATTAGAAGTGTTTGTTTCGCGTGTCTTACGATGTAATGCACCTGCCCGTGTTGTGCGACTTTAAAACTTCCTTCATGTACTAGGAATCGTCATCGTGCGATCAAGCTCCGATTCCACAACACCCAGAGGCAAGTGGCATTTTTCTGGGAATCCGCATCTAGTGTGCACGATCTCATGTACAGAACTAGCTATTGCCGTCCAGTGGTCAAGGGTTTTGGAATTCGAGGGTTTCTAAATACATCGCTGAGTGCTGGTCGAAGAGATTCCATCCTCTCTTGTTTTGACTTTGAGGGATGGAATTCCTTTAAGAGAACATTTACGTACTGCCGCGTCATGCCGATCATCTCTCCCAAAGTCTGTTGATTCATTCTCAATCGGCCAAGCCGTTCCTCATGCGATATCAATGTCAGCATTAGGCGTTTCGCGCCACCGTTCAGAAGGCAATTCGCCAGCTGATCATAGAGCGTTTGGGTTCTCTTTAGAAAATATTCTATAAAAATCGGGGCAGACTCTGGATTCCCTCTAATACTTTTCCATAGTTGCTTCGGATCTAGTCGTAATATCTTGCAGTAAGTAATGCACACCGCGCTATATCGCTTCGGTGCATTTGCGAACAGCACATCCTCGCCGAAAAGATCTCCCTCTCCGAGCACGTCAACGATGACCTCCCGCCCGTCTTCCGAACTCGCTACTAGTTTTACCAGCCCTTCACGCACTGCAAACAATGAGCGTTCGTCACTGCCTTGGACAAAGATAACCTGGCCCTTGCGACAATTGGTGAATGATCGAGACTCAGTGCAGTAGGCAAAAAATTGTCCAAAAAGCGAATGTAAGGCCGAATTACTCACTGGTGCTGAAGACATTCGACCGCTGGCTTCGCCGAGGTTAGAATCTTTCAACACCTCTTTGCCTGCTACGCATTGACACTGTCGCCTCTTCACGTTTTTTGAACTCGGACTGACAGTAAGCACGATTAAGCACGTGGAAATGATTGTCAGGATATTAAAAACAGTTCTTGGGATCCCTGGCCCAGGTTGCACCGATGCCAGCATACAGATGGTCATTATCGTCATATCAGCCCCTTGAATATGCAACAGAATAGATTGATTGTGTTTTGAAACTTGGGACCCAAACCTGATGGTTCAACGAATGGCGATGCCCAAGGGCGCAAACAGAACGGCTACCGCGAACAATAGTGGCAACTAGTGAGCTTGAGTTTCATAAGCTGCCCATAGCGGAATAGTAGGTGTAACCTTTAATTCAGCGCCTTAGACGTTCAGAATGGAAGCGAAACCAAGTCTGTAAGACGACTGGCGTAATGGTCGAAAATGAGAATAATTTCGCTTCGATGCTGGAGCCAGCGCTGAACCCTGGTCAGATCTGGGGAACCTTATCGTCAGATAGCCAGCAAATAGTATTGTATGCCTCTGTAGCAAACTGTCTAAAAGTAGACAGTTGCGAAACGATATCGCAATTTGCAAGCTCAGGTACCAAAAGTGACTAGTCCATCGTTATCTGTCGTTTGAAGTGATCGGCGGTTAGCATCATGATCGGTCGAGTCCGCCCTCAATAAAGACGAAACAGGTTACTTATGCCACTCAATGAATCAATGTCCCGAGCAGTGCAGACATTGTCGCAGTTGGTGTCGGGAGAAGACGATACCGAGCAACTGCGAGATCTCGTACTCGAGATCAACGCACTTCTCAATGATATTGAGCGCCAAAAGGATCGGCTTGAAGGCCGCGATCCCCAGAGTCACTAGACCGGACAAGCAACTACGCAACTTCAAAGCATGCATATTGCCCGTCCACGTTGCTGGACATTAGCCGCAGGAACTCGAGGCTTGCCACGAAAGCGAACTGGGCCTTTCTACTTCTTTTTTTCTTTATACCGCCGTCGGAGTGGCCGCCTGTTCAAAAGTGGACAGCCGGCCTCTTTGCACTCAATGACCATGTTTTTGCGAACGGCGTTTTAGGTATTGCCATCGATGCGAATGTCCAAGTCTTAGACATCATCAATTTTCCGAAGTTGCCCAACGTGAGGCGAAGGCAATAAGTTTTCCACCTCTTGCTCGGCATCAGTCCGGGCTTCTGGATTAATGATGGAAGGTACTCAACCGGAAGTCCGCAACTAAAGGCAGGTGGTCGGAAGCAATAAGTGAGGCCCGGCTTCGGTGAACAGCAAGACGCTCTAATTGGAGTGCAGGATCGAAGTATATTTGATCCAGGTGCAGCAACGGAAGTAAGGCGGGAAACGTCCGAACGGAGCCCATACCGGTCCGAAGACTTGCTCGTCGCAAATTGCAAGAGAGTAACTTTTTAGCAAGATCACGTATCCATTCGTTAAAGTCGCCCACTACGAGGCGTACGCCATGAAGTTCAGAATTATCCAGGATTTGAGGGCTAATCAGCTTTCGCGTCTGTTGCCGGCGTTCAAAGAAGCTGGTGCCGAGGTGGACGTTAAAAACATGGAGCGTACTCTCAAGGTGAATATCAGCCCGCAAACAGCCGCGCCGCTCGCGGCCTGCAGTGGTGATGTCATGGTTGTGGACAGCAAGCAGGGGAAAGCGGCTGAGCAGCAGGTTGCCATATGCGCTGCCTTGGAAACGACGGTTTTCACCGAAACAAGAATGGAAGCCCAGTTCATCCGCTATGAATCGTGCTTGATCTTTCTCGGGTGAGTGATGAGTGCATGGAACTTCCTGCAAAGCGATGATGTCCGCATCAACTTCACGCAGCACTTGCACGATGCGAGCCGGTCGCACTCGGCCATCGACTCCCCGGGATTTGTGAATGTTGTAAGTCAGAATGCGAAGACGGTTTGACATGACTGAGTGTACGTTTAAGGGATTAGATGCCGCGGGATCATCCCCAGCTTCAGTTGCTCTCTAGCGATGCACATCTGGCGTACGCTATCCAGAGGGGAGCGGGCCGAGCTTGCATATGACTGCTTTTATAAAACCCGAGTTAGCCGAATACAAAGTTCATCCCGAGTTACGCACGATCGCCGACCAGGCTTTTTCACGAGCGGCTGGAGCGCCTTTGATCGAGGGAAACTGCGTTCGCTTGCTGAAGGACGCCACAGAAAACTACCCCGCTTGGCTCGACGTGATCGCTGTGGCCCGGGAGCATATTCATTTTGAGAGCTACATCATCCACGAAGATTCAGCCGGAGAAATGTTCGCGGAGGCATTGCTAGCCAAGGCACGAGAGGGAGTTCGCGTACGGCTGGTCTACGATTGGATGGGGGGACTGGGAAAGGCCTCCAGTCGGTTCTGGAGCCGGCTGCGTGAAGGCGGTGTTGAGGTCCGCTGTTACAATCCGCCGCGATTTAGTTCTCCCTTCGGTTGGCTATCGCGCGACCATCGCAAAATGCTGGTCGTCGATGGCGAAGTGGGGTTCATTACCGGCCTGTGTGTGGGAAGGATGTGGGTGGGCGAGCCGCACAAGAACATTCAGCCATGGCGCGACACCGGTATCGAGATACGCGGTCCCGCCGTGAGTGAGATTGAGCGCGCATTCGCTCAAGTCTGGGCGATGCTGGGCCAACCTATTCCTGAGGACGAGCTCGTCGCTCGGAGCCCAGCGGTACTGACCGGGAATACGAACCTGCGAGTAGTTGCTACCGTACCTGCCACAGCCGGACTCTTCCGGCTCGACCAGCTAGTGGCCGCCCTCGCACGAGAGAGGATATGGCTCACGGATGCCTACTACGCAGGCACCGCCTCCTATGTCCAGGCGTTGAGGGGAGCGGCCCGGGACCATGTTGATGTGCGGCTGCTCGTGCCGAACGCCACCGACATTCCCATGATCAGACTTTTCTCGCGAGCAGGCTATCGGCCATTGCTCGAAGCCGGCGTTCGTGTTTTCGAGTGGAATGGCACCATGCTGCATGCGAAGACGGCGGTTGCGGATGGCCGTTGGGCGCGAGTTGGCTCGACGAATCTTAACATTGCGAGTTGGCTGGGGAACTGCGAGCTCGACGCGGTCATCGAAGACGGGAATTTCGCCAGTCGAATGGAGGAAATGTACCTTGCGGATCTTACCAATGCCACCGAAATCGTTCTCGACAACAAACATAAGGTGCGTGCGCCGGGCGAACCGCGCCATCCTGTGCCGATCGGAAGCAGTGGAGGGGGAAGTGTTGGTCGTGCCGCGGCCGGGGCGATTCGCATCGGTAGTGCGGTTGGCGCCGCGTTCACGAGTCGTCGCGTATTTGAACCAGTAGAGGCTCAGATTCTGGGCAGCAGTGGTGTCATTCTCTTGGTGCTGTCAATTCTTTTCCTATTTCATCCCCGTGTGCCGGCCTACAGCCTAGCGGTTGTTCTCAGTTGGATCGGCCTTGCAGTTCTGTACCGGAGTTACAAACTCTATCGTGAGGGCAAGAGAAAATGAAGTCTCGGCGCTCTCTCACCGAAGTCATAGATCATTTTAGGAACTGTGCTCAGGCCGAGGGCTACGTCTTCGCTGTACTATCACCGCCCAAACTATCACCTGAGACTGGGACAGAGTTGCACCGCTAACTTCTCGACTGCTACCCCCAGAAAAGCTTGCATGCACCGCATTATTTAAATTCGGTGCAAAGCGAACAGCTTGTTCGGAGTCGCTCTTCCTTATGCGGCCTTTTGCGCTTGGCCCGAAATCACGCCTATTTGCTTCAGCATGCTCATAAGATCGTAAAAAAGATTCTCTTCTACAATTTGCCCTTGGTCGTTCCAACGCGCCACTGTACAGAAATCTACGTGGAAACTCTTGTTTGTGGGCTGGATCACGGTTCCGTCTGGCATGGCCATCGGACCCTTCATAGTTCCGGTTAAATCGGCAATCATGCAAGTCCACTCGCCCTGTCCCAGCATGATTTTGTATGGATTGTTGATGACGTACTGGTCGGGAAACGTTTTGAAAAATACGATTGCTTCCTGTTCATGGGCATCTACACCGTGGGTGGGTGGTTGATTCGGCCATCTCACGATGCAGTCTTTCGCGTGATATTTTCGAAATGTTTGTAAGTCTTGTCCATTCCAGGAATCATCTAGCTTCTTCATATTTTGCAGATTTGTTGCGGCATCCATAGTCATCTTGTTTTCTGCAGAGTTTTCGTTAGGAACGTCTTTGTCGTTCTCTAAGTACTCTCTGCTAGTTACATCATCTTCTGGCACATCGGGCGTTGTGACTTCAGAAACATCGGTCGATTTAGCATTTCGAAGCACTGAAACGCATCGCCTTCTTCCAACAATTTCCACGCTTTCAGGAGGGGAAAGCGACGTGGTTTCTTTAAGCAACTTTCAGGATCACCTTCCCCTGCGTTTTGCCGGTCTCGCTGAGTTCCTGCGCTTCGCTTGCTTGGCTGAGACTCATCGTTTTATCCAGCCGAGGTTTAAGTGCGCCCTGCTCGACAAGCCCCGCGAGTTCCGCCAAATCTGCGGCCCTTCTCGTCATCACGATCTGGACAGCGCGAATTCCCGCCTGCTTCGCAGCGGATTCATCTATCGGCTGAACAGTGGTCGCGAGTACGCCGCCCTTTTTGACCACAGCATACGAACGTGAGAGCGTATCTCCGCCCACTAGATCGACCACTGCGTCCACTCCAGTGACTTTGTCTTCGAAACGCTCACGCTTGTAATCGATGACTTTATCCACTCCCAGCGATCTTAGATATTCAAGGTCCGCGCCCGTGCCAGTGCCGACAACGTGGGCTCCCAAATTCTTGGCGATTTGAGAAGCATATGAGCCCACTCCACCAGCAGCGCCATGGATAAGAATCCTCATACCCGGTATAGCGGCCACCACATCACGAATGATTTGAAGTGCAGTTGATCCAGACGTCGGCAGCGCTGCTGCAGTGGCGAAACTAACGGAGTTCGGAATAGCAACAACCCCTGATGCGGGAGCAGCCGCGTATTCCGCATATGTGCCCTCCGCAAACCCGAACACCCTATCAGAGACTGCAAACTGAGTAATGGTCTTACCAACGTCGACCACTTCACCGGCGAAGTCCTGTCCAATTGTCATGGGAAAAGTCGCCCGCCTTACCTGCTTCAGATAGCCTTGCCTAATTTTCCAATCGACCGGATTCACGCCCGCAGCGCGGACGCGGACGAGGATTTGATCATCGGCAATCGATAAATTCGGAATCTCTTCCAGTTTCAATGTGCTAGCGTCACCATATTGTTGGATGCGAACTGCTTTCATTGTGACCTCCAAGAAAAGAACGACCGTGAGAGAGCGCCGGTTACTGGTTGGCGGGGATGTCACAAGTTGGCAACAGGCTAGGCGTTTCACATGATGCCATTTCCAAAATATTCACCCAGGGCACTGTCATGGATGAAAATTTAGGAAGTCTTAGCGCACCTCCACCCAGAGCTTTGCCATCTCAGCAGGAGCAAAAAGCGTATGCTGTCGCGGTCAGGCTCGGACTGAGTTCACGGATTATGATGATGATTTCCGAAAATAAGGAAGCCCACTCCTCAGGCGATCCGCTACCCTCGAAGTCTGCGGTCATCCAGGTACATGTTACGGAATTGAAACAATTGTTCAATTCAATCGATCCCTCGCCCTTTCGTAACAAAGATCTCGACCCGAGAGCGGAAGAATTCATCGTCGGATGGGCAAAGGATATGCCTCCCAACGCACCATTAGGCCTTGTAGTCGATCTGGACCGCCCTGCAGGTCTGGCGGACGAGGCAGCCGTTCTGCGCGAGGCGATTCATTGTTTTTTTCTCCAACGCGCCAATGCGTATCGACGGCGACTACGGGAGTTGTTTCGCGTCGGCCGCAAGAGCCTGTTCATCGGCCTGTTTGTTCTTGCTGCAGCCATTGCATTGGGTGATTTTGTTGCAACGTTGATGAAGGACCGTCGAATTGGCGAGATCTTGCGCGAAAGCCTGACAATAGGCGGATGGGTTTCGATGTGGCGTCCACTCGAAATATTCCTGTACGACTGGTGGCCAATCCGCAACGAGGCGCGACTTTCTGACCGCCTTGCATCCATGCCGACTCGCATTCGATATATGAATACGGCCCCTCCCGAAACTTGGAAAGCTGATTGGCCGGTTGTCGCGCCAGCGGGCGAGCAGAACGAAGGAAGGCCCGCATCGGGAACTGTAAATAAAGTGAGTTGACCAATGTTGAACTGTCCATACACAGCGATCTATCCAACGAGATGAGTTGGGAAAGTTGCATGCACGATCATTTCGTTCGCAGTGTCGGATGGTAAGGCCCACGAAGTGAGGGCAACAGTCGGTTCTCAAGGATCATCTCACACTTCGCCTTCCTGTCTCAGTAGTGCCCCCGGAGGTTCGAATGTACTCTTGGTTTGCTCGAGTCGATTTCTGCTTTGTCCCAATTGCGGTTGTTCTTGTTCTGGTCTCACTGCCAGTCCAGGGTGGAGCGCAAGAGGTGTCGTTCGATCCGGCAAAGATGCCACGCGTCGGCAGCATTGATGAGCGATTCGCTTCATTCAATATCGAAATGGCGGAGGTGACCGGCGGGACCTTCTGGAAGCCATATCACAGCCAGAGCTCGCCATCAGGACAGCCGACGCAGTCCTCACAAGCTTCCTCGACTCCCGCCGGCATGGACCCAAGTATGTACCAATATCGTCCGCCCATTGATCTCTCGAATCCGCGTCTTCGTAAACTCGCCTCGGCCCTTGGCCCAGCCTATGTTCGGGTGAGCGGAACTTGGGCGAATTCAATCTATTTCGCCGATTCAGAAAACCCTCCGGAGAAGGCTCCCGCGGGATTCGGCGGTGTGCTGACGCGAAAAGAATGGAAAGGCGTGATCGATTTCGTCCACGCCGTGAATGGGAAACTCGTGACTTCATTCGCTACGAGCATCGGCACTCGCGACAGGCGAGGTATCTGGACTCCAAAACAGGCGAGCGACTGGCTTGCATACACGAACGCCGCAGGGGGGCAGATTTCCGCAGCTGAGTTCATGAACGAACCGACTTATGCCGCTATGGGCGGCGCACCCAAAGGCTACAACGCATCTGATTACGGCCGCGACATCGCGGTGTTCGGCCCGTGGTTAAAGAAGAATTCTCCCGGCACAACCTTCCTTGGGCCCGGCTCCGTCGGCGAAGGACCGTTCGCGATCGCGATGGGTGGAATGCTCGAGAGTGAAGACTTATTGGAAACAATTGGTCAGGTATACGGCGTTTTTTCCTATCATTTGTATGCCGCCGCATCCGAACGATGCGCAAGCATGGGGGAGAAAGGCCAGACGACAGCCGCCGCCGCGCTCTCCCAGGAGTGGCTTTCCCGTGCTGAGAAGATCAACCAGCACTATGCCGGTCTACGGGACCGCTTTGAGCCTGGCAAGTCACTGTGGGTCACCGAAACCGCCGATGCAGCCTGCGGAGGCAATCCGTGGGCATCAACATTTCTCGATACCTTTCGTTATCTCATCGAGTATGCGACTTTGGCTCGTCGAAGCGTAAAGGTGATCATGCACAACACGCTCGCCGCGAGCGACTACGGTCTGCTCGACCAGGATACTTTCGAACCGAGGCCCAACTACTGGGCGACCGTGTTGTGGCACAACCTGATGGGTACAGGGGTGCTCGACCCGCGAATCTCAGCGCCACCCAACACCTATGTGTACGCGCAATGCCTCAAAGGACGTCCTGGGGGCGTAACACTTCTGGTCATTAACGCTGACCGTCAGCGCAATTTCCATCTCAACGTGCCCACAGGCGCCGAGCGCTATACGCTAACCGCGAAACAACTGGAAAATACAAAAGTTGAGCTTAATGGAAAGCCACTTCAGCTCACGAGCGGCGGAGATTTGCCGCAATTCGAGGGCGAGAGTGTCAAGGTTGGCAAAGTAAGCTTTACGCCTACCAGCATCACGTATTTGACTATCCAAAACGCGGGCAACGCGAATTGCAAATAGGTGTCCGAGAGGTATTGAGATGAGTGAAGAAGCAAAACAGCAAGCGAAGAACGTATTGGCCAATTTGCCTAAGCTGCTTCCGGATCTGGAATCCATTTATAAAGACATCCACTCTCACCCTGAGCTTTCCATGCAAGAGAAGCGAACCGCGGGCATTGCCGCGGACCGTCTGCGTGCTGCTGGGTACGACGTCACGACTGCTGTTGGCCAGACCGGCGTGGTCGGTGTACTCCGTAACGGCGAGGGTCCAACTATCATGCTCAGAGCGGACATGGACGCGCTACCTGTTCGCGAAGCGACAGGTCTACCTTACGCGAGCACTGTTACCGCCGATCAAAACGGGAAATCGGTACCGGTGATGCATGCCTGCGGACATGACATGCATGTAACCTGGCTGATCGGAGCGGCGACATTGTTGGCGCAAAATCGGCACGCATGGAGAGGTACGCTGATGCCTCTTTTTCAACCTGCGGAGGAAACTGGCGCGGGAGCACAGGCAATGATCGATGATGGATTGTTCAAGCGCTTTCCGAAACCAAGTGCCGTACTTGGGCAGCACGTCATGGTCGGAGTGTCCGGGAATATCAGCACTCGTCCCGGCGTGATCACTTCTGCCGGAGACAGCCTGCAAATCCGAATGTTTGGTCGTGGCGCTCACGGATCGATGCCTCAAGCGAGCATTGATCCCGTTGTTATGGCGGCTGCCACTGTCCTTCGGCTGCAAACGATTGTGTCGCGTGAAATCGCTCCCACTGATGCAGCTGTCGTAACGGTCGGCTCGCTTCAGGCCGGTACAAAGGAGAATGTGATTCCGGACGAGGCAATAATAAAGTTAAACGTGCGTACATTCGATAAAGATGTCCGAAACCGCGTGCTTGCCGCAATCGAACGCATAGTCAATGCCGAAGCCGAAGCATCGAGAGCGCCTAAAAAGCCGGAAATCACATGGCTCGATCGTTATCCGCTTGCGAAAAACGATCCAGAAGCAACGAAACAAGCCGTCGAAGCATTGCGAAATTACTTTCCAGCGGAGCGCGTGCAGGACACTCAACCAACCACGGCGAGTGAAGATTTTGGTTCCTTTGGAATTGAGTGGGAGGTGCCGTCTGTTTTCTGGTTTGTGGGCGGTACCGATCGTGAAATATATGCAGAGGCGGAGAAATCCGGGGCAGTTGCCGATCTCCCGACCAATCACAACCCGAGATTTGCGCCAGTTATCCATCCCACTCTGCAAACGGGCGTGGAAGCCATGGTAGTAGCCGCTCAGGCTTGGCTCTGAATATCGAGGCTACACTCTGGGGTTTCGGCGCTATCGGCATGTCCCCCCTCTTTAGTTCCTTCAGGCCAAGAAATTGTAATCATGGTTGTCATCGTTCCGCTATCCATTTTTCAAAGAAGCAATCGCGCACCTACTTAAGGCTTATTCCTCAATCTGCTAAACATCCTACTTATAGGACGATTCGTGACGCTGAAGATACCGCAGGGTTCATATTGTTCTGCAACGTAAGCTGAGAGAGTCAGGATTGGTGCTGTTCTTGCGGCAACTCTAGAACGCTGCGCGCCTGGACAAAGAGTCCTAGTCTCACCATCGAACACCAAAGGTGACTGGAATATAAGTGAGATCGGAGCCGTGACTTGTGAACATCCGATGGTACCGGGCTTCAGCAAAAAGTTTCATTCGGGATTCCCCGATTGGAATATCAATCCCTCCACCTGCATTGACGCCCCCCTTATACGTGCTGTTGGAAGCCACCACTTGATCGGCTGCCGCAGATCCAGGAAAACAAAATCCAAAGAAAGGATCACAAAGAATTGTCAGCACCGTGGTAGGCCGGGTTAATGTGAAGTTGAGGTGGTATAGTCCGTATCCCGCCGTGATGTAAGGTTGTATCTTACTGTTGTGCGGAGCCAGGCGGACCACCGGATTAAAAGTTAGGGACCAGATACCCAGACCACCGTCGGGCTCATTGAACTCAGCCAGGGTCGTATCGTTGAAACGGGAGTTTGTGTATGTAAAATCCAGATCGGCAAGGAATTGCTGAGTGAGATTTACACCTCCACGCAGGTTAACATTCCAGCCAGTATTTAAACGATTGCCGGCCCGATCCGTGGGTACGGTGAACCCAGCTCCCCCTCCGAAGTTCAGACGATCCTCGCTTTGGGCTGAACTGATGACTCCAAAGGTGGAAATGAAAACGATAATTGCTACAACTCGAATGAACATATTTTTCCTTTGCATCAAATAATGTGAAGCGGCAACGTTTGGAACGCACATTATCAGGTAAACAAATTCTTCGGCTTATACGAATCGGTATCACAAGGTAATTGTGGACACAGTTTGCTTTACCCAAAACGAGCTACTCATTAATGAGGAGATGTTGATTCGCTCACGTGCCGAACAATTTCTAAAAAGCCACCTCCACATTTCACAATGATGAGCACAAATATCTTTTTCGACATTGACGGAAATCTCCTGGTGACGCGAGCTTTAGGGCAAATAGATGGCCTCGTCGGATGCTCGAGGTGTACGGCATCGCGACACCACAAAAGACGGACTTCCTATCGGCAAAATGGACATTGCCATTCTTCGGGCTGCACTAAATCGCGTTGCCTTTTCGACTCAATGTCTTACGAAATGCTGCTTGCTGCGGGTAGTTTGTCGAGAGGTCTTCGCCAACGCGCCGTCAGCGTCGTTCCGCGACGTCCCGATTGAATATCGAAACTGCCATTCAGTTCGGTTATTCTCTCGCGAATCCCGGACAGCCCTACGCCAACGCCTACTCCGCGTTCCTTAAATTCATGCAAAATCGAGCGATCTATGCCTCGACCCCGATCGCGTATTCTAAGAAGGATGTTGTCCGCTGTGACCGCAAAATAGATAGCTACGGTCTTGCTGCCTGAGTGTCTGTAGACGTTTGTTAAGGACTCCTGGAGTGTACGAAAAAGCGCCAACTCTAAAGCGTCCGGCAGGCGAATACTTGAATCTGGTAAATGGGCCTGTACGTGAATTCCGCTGCGACTCGAAAAACCATCAATGTACCAATGTGCTGCGGAAATGAAGCCCGCTTCGTCCAGTAGCGGCGGGTGTAGCAAATGGGAGAGGGTGCGTGTTTCAGCGAGAGAAAGATCTACCAGTTCAAGGCATTCAGCTAAATAGTCCTTATGCTCGTTCTGTTGCGGTTCTACGGAATTCGTTTTCTGGTCTGCCAAATTATGAAGATCAATTTTCAGGGCAGTTAGATATTGACCAATGCTGTCGTGCAGCGCGCGCGCGATCCGCCGGTGTTCTGTATCTTGAGCTCGCAATACTTCGCCAGACAAGTGACGCAAAGAGACAGTCCTGTCGTGGAGTTGGTTTTTAAGATTCTCTAGAGCACGCTCCTGGCGTTGCTGGTTTTTTTTGCGCTGATTTATATTTTGAACGAATGCTACCCGACAGACCGGTCCATCTTTCATATTCTTAATGGTGATCAACTCAGTGGAAGCAAGGAACTGCTGGCCATCCTTGCGAATGTGAGCCGATTCGAAGCTGTAATGGTTACGCCCGTCAGCCAGCCGTATATGGAAAGGCAACATCGCTTCCGGGTCTGGAGCAAGTATGGTCGTGAAGCTCTGTCCGACTAATTCTTTTTGTTTCCATCTGTGCATTCTGGCAAAAGCGCGATTGCACATAAGGACCATGTTGTCATTCGGTCGCATTAAGGCTGCACCCCATGTGACGTGACGAAGTAGTTTTGCCCAGAGTCGGTTCTCGAAGTGTTCGCCAGTCGACGTGGTTGAGGGGCAAGGCCTATGGGCTTGGCTAAAAGCAAGCCAAGGGGTTTGGCTGGACATAAGAGTTCTCCTGTATTGAAAAGTTATGCGCCATTTTCGGGAGTTTCTGTTCCGGATGCAGTTCAGAAATGAACACCTAGGTGCATTAGTCTGTGCATGACGGTTTATACATTAGTAATCATGGATGCTCGTCCTACCGTAAGACATGTGATAGTCGTTCAATATTGATCGTCAGCTCGGGGCCGGACCTGAGAACAATGCCGCGCTCCAAGAAATTTCTCATGAAGAAAGTTATGCGCGGTCGGGTTGTTCCCACTATTTCAGAGAGAGTTTCATGCGTCAGGCGAGGCAGCGTTACTGTAGTTCCGTTTTCCCAATAGCCAAACTTGCTTAACTTGCCAAGAACCCTTGCGAGCCGTTGCTCACTGTTCTCAAATACGTGTTGGGCAAGAAGATCTTCATATTCATGGACACGATGAACAAGGGCACTTATGTATAGCTTGGCGAAATCAGGTTCCTCAAGTTTCCTCATGAGATCCCTGCGGGGTATTTTGACCAACGCTGTAGGAACGAGAGCGATAGCTGTCTCGGCGCAATGGGCCTGACCCTCTCCCGCGCACTCCTCGCCGAAGCAGTTACCGAACCCCACAATTTCTGAAACACTTTGCGACCCTTCGGCTGAGACGAGTGACAATTTCACCAGGCCACGTCGAACAAGAAACAGAGCTTCCGCGGGCTGACCCTCGATGTAAGCACTCTCGCCTCGTTGGAGAAGCAAAAATTGGTTTGTCTTGTTCGAGTAATGATGCAAGATGGACGTCAAGCGAGACTTGGTCCAGTGAAGTCGGTCTCGATCCGCGCACTCAGTCATGTTCGTTCCATAACTCTGGAAGCGTGGGCGGTTAGTATTTCCGGCAACCGATTGACTCACGCGTCTAATCGTAAAGGGCGTTCTTTGGGGTCCCATTGTCAAGGCTACCTTTTAGGGTTCCGTCCGCCTCTAACCCATCAGATTTGTGCTATTGACGATCTGCTGTGGCTCCAGAGTCTTGCAGGCATCGGAATAATCCTTAGCCAACCACAATATGCTGACCCCCTGAGGGGCGCTGTCAACTTGTCGACAGGGTGTGCCTGGAGACCGGGTGACATCACAAGGCATCAGTGAGTGCCCGGTTGTCGTCCTGTTAGCTTTACTTGCCGAATCCGGACATCATTCAGAAGCGAGTTGATCTCGAGGATGACACTCCGCAGTCGTTTCCTTTTGCGTTTGGATCGCAACCAGTTCTGCCAGTCTGGAGGTTCGGGCCACCCTTAAATCACGATGACCAGGTCCGGGGCACCTCTGGTTGTAATCTCGGATGTTCCTTGTTGCATTCGCTGTCTCCTTCTAGACATGTAGATAGGCTTCGCGACGATATTGTAGAAAAAGGGTTGAAGCCAACCAAATCCCGCTTTTGACTCTTTCTGATCCGATATCGTAAGGGTCGTCCCAAAAAGCCATTAGAAGATCTAAGGCACAACCCCGACGCCACACGCCTTTACAGCGTGGGGCTCAACAAGACTCGAGCGTTTCACGAGAATCTCGCAAATCGCCTTTTAAGTTCCGGCACAAAACACCTCGTGTACCGGCTTGCATCGAATGCGAAAGGCTTTGGGGAAAAGAGAAACCAAGCCAAACTACTTGGGGATCGGTATGACACGACGGCAATATGTGAATTTATTCTGGCGTGACCTCTCGTTGTGCACGGCTCTTCGCGATACGTCATCAAGATCACCCTCTTTGAAACAGGAACTTGAGCTTCTCCCATCTGCAAACGCGAACCAAGTTAGGGGCATGAACAGATGAATTCGGCAACGGTACAGCCAGCTGTTTCAAGACATATGCTTCTGAATTCGTGGAAAGAAATAGCCGCCTACTTGTCGCGAGGCGTTCGCACTGTCCAGAGGTGGGAACAAGCTGCCAGGATGCCCGTGCATCGGGTGGGTCGGGGACCACGTGCCCCGGTATTCGCATTTGGAGAAGAGTTGGAGCGCTGGCTCGAACGACAGCCGAAGTACAAGGCTTACCTAAACACTCGTGAATCGCGTGTACGTGCAAACGGGCGTTGAAGTTCGCGTTGAAGTTCGCCAGGTGGGAGAATTGCTAGTTGTGAGCGGACGGAAAATTTCGCCAGAATGAACGTACACACATGGGAAATCTTGTCTTGTGGTCTGTGTCAATCAACGTTTTGGATACGAAGCGCGACATCGGAACGAAATCAACCGGCTGAGCTTGCCTTGCAATCCACCGCGATAGGAACAACCCAGCCGTTCCGTTTTTCGCAAGTGTTTTAGGTCGTCCCCGCAGAAGCTGTGGTTGAGGCGGCCATGTTTTGGAGGAGAAAGTAAATGTCAGGTTTCCCGATGGAGAACCCAAGTCTGCTTCAGTCTGTTTTCGAGAATGTGAACGCTGCGCTGGCCGTTATCGACAGTGGAGGAAGATTGGTCTTCAGCAACCCGGCTTTCGCGATTCTATTTGGCGTAGCTCGTGAGACAAATCCGGTGCAAGTCGAGGTGTGGGCCCGCACACTATTCGCAAGAGGCTACAGGTTTCAGGACGATCGAGGCTCCGACATTGCCATCGACGCGTCGAAGGTTACGGGAGCGCTGGTTGGCGAACAAGTCCAACCTTGTGATTTTCGACTGATTTTTCCTGATGGATCTTGGAAATGGATACATGCCACCTCGCACCTGTTTTCAGTTGTCGGCCTGGCTGGCGTATTGGTGATCGCAACAGATGAAACGGTTCACGTGGAACTCCGGAATATTACGGCCCGTTTAGAACGATTGGAAACTTTCGAGGCAGTCTCTCGCTTACTAGCTCACGATTTCATTAACATGCTCCAGGTGATCTCGGCAAACGCTGACCTAGTCGCGGTGGAAGCGGATGTTCCAGAAACGACACGTACGCATTTGCAGGCAATTTCTGAGACATCCCAGAAAGCGATGCGAGTGGGCAGACGCCTTATTCAATTCGGGCGACCACGCACCCCTGAGGTGCGACCAACACAGATTAACGATCTGATCACTGAAGTTCTGCAGCTCGTTCGTCCACTACTTCGAAGTGGAATCATTGTGAAGGCCGATCTTAATTCTGCTCTACCGATGGTGGACGCCGATCCGCTTCAAATCGACCAATTACTGATCAACCTCATCGTCAACGCGGTAGATGCGATGCCCCAAGGAGGAGAGCTGAGAGTTTCCACGAATGTGGGGCGACTCGACAGATCGAAGTCAAAAGACGATCGAATTGCAAGCGAGGCGGTTCTGATTTCCGTGTCGGATACGGGCATCGGAATTCCTCAGGCGGTTCAATCTGAAATCTTCGAACCGTTTTTCACTACAAAGCAGAAAGGAACCGGATTGGGATTGTCCAGTGTTTATGGGATCGTTCAACAACATGGTGGCGATATCAAAGTACGCAGCGAGCCCCAAAAGGGAACTACTTTTGTGATTACTTTTCCAGCGACGGCTACGTAACAATGAGAATTATGTACGTCGAAGTCACGCCTCTGGTGAAATGCGCTTGCGGCGGTTCATGGCATGGTTAACTCGAGCAGCGGCGTCGCGCCCCCGATCCGTCGGGCAACTTCTCGGTAGCTGGGGTCGTTCCATCCGACGGCCGCGAGGCGAAGGACCAGATGGAGCTCCGACGCGCGAAACGGGGTGATTTGCCTGTATGGCCACCGTGTCTCACCTGTCGAGAACGGTATCAGAAAATCTACGCCCTTTCGTAAGCTGCGCCCATCCGGAGTGTGGTAGCTCCAAAGGTCCACTCCCACACGCTCGCCGAGGGCAGCCAGATGCAGGTAGGCTGTCAAGTTGAAGATGCTGTAGTCCCACGAGCGCGTGCGTTCGAGTTCGCGCGGCTGGCTTCCATTGGGCTCGAACTCGGTGCCGATCTCCGCCTCTGATCGTTGGAATGTCATCCGTGCCACGTCTAATTGCCGGCTGTAAAGCGCGAGAGCCATGATCTGCACCTGTTCCCAAGTTTCTTGGTTGTTACCCTTAGTCGCCTCTTCGCGTCCCAGTGAACTCTCCTCCAGCCACTTCAGGTAGGCGCTCATCCAATCTTGAAGCCCACGATCATCCGAAACCGTCCATGCGGACGACCCTTGCAGCAGCGTCGTGCTGTCGATAACCTGCGGTAAGAACCGGGTCTCCACGATGCCAGCCGCGCGTCCCTTCGCGATGCCCGGAATTCCCTGGCCGAAGTTTAGGTTTGGATTCATCCGCGTGCGGGCATCAAGGAACCAGACACGAATCAATTGCGCGGCATGCCGCGCGTAGTCTTGCCGGCCGGTTAAGTAAAAGGCGAGTGCGAGCGAGAAACAGTTTCTGGCAAGACGTTGTAAATTGGCGCGATCAGTGATTTTGTCAATCTCAGGGTTGCGCTGACCGTCTTTACGGATATACGGTTTGCCGCCTGGCTTTGAAGGATCGGGCCACCAATATGGCGCCTGACTCATGTAATCGTGTTTGTCCCCACTTGGCGGCGTAACTTCCTTGTCCATCACTGACATCGGCGCGACATTCAGCGCGTTGTTCGCGTCCCCTTCGAGCTCAGTCAGCGCGGCTCGGAACTGCGGCTCCCGTTTATGCAAACTGTCACGGACGGTTACCACGTGTGCTGAGTCGGCCATCAACAGTTGAAAGTTGACGCGTTCGGGAGCGGGCGTTCCGCACCCAATGGAAAGCAGGCACTCAGCGAACACCACCATTAGCTTGAGGGTAGACCTCATAGTGTGCAACCCACTGCGGCATGGGGATGCCAGAAATCCCCACGCCGTCGTAAATTTCGAGCGCCCTACTCAGAACAACGGATCGAAGACGTCAATGACTGCCACCGGATCCTCAATGTCCTCCTCCTTGCGGACTGGATGTAAGGGTCAATACTTCGCCTTCAAAAACAGGCTGCTGATCCCAGTTTCCAGCGACACACACGAAGTCTACTTCCGGCTGGGGCGTCTGGCATTTGGCCGACGTGTCTACCGGCGAGAAAGATATCATCTGTTGAAGAGGGGTATCGGCAGAGGAGGTTCCCACCAGGATTACGTAGTCGCCCGGAGGTGCGGTCCAGGTTCCGTTCGACCAACCCGCTACCGGTGCATTGTTGTCCGGCACCCAATAAGAGAGCGGATGGTTTGGCGCCGACGGGTCGATTGTGATGGTTACCTCTTTGCTTTCACCCGGCGCAAGGTCTACCTTTTGGAAACCGACCAGGCGCTTCGATGGCTCATTTGCTATCGCTGGCAGCGTGACATAGACCTGCGAAGCTTCGGCGCCTTCCCTTTGACCCGTGTTCGTGATCGTATAGGTAACGCTCAAAACCATCTGGTTCGTCTGTGGGGCGACGGTCGGTGTAACAGATAAGTCCTTGTATGCGAAGGTCGTGTACGAAAGGCCGAAGCCGAAAGGGAAAACCGGTTTCACATGATTCGCTTCATACCAGCGGTAGCCCATCTGAAGATCTTCGGTGTACTGCGCCTCCAGACGCGGCCGTTTCAGCCACCACGGTGGTTCTACGAAATCACCGGGGAATTGGATCGTCGTCGCATAGGCTCCCTCACCAGCTGAATTGCCGAAAGTCATGGGCAGCTTGCCCGACGGATTCCGTACGCCAAAAAGGATGTCGGCGACGACGTTACCGTCTTCCTGCCCGGGATACCAGGCTTCAAGCAAGGCTGGTATTTTCCCCAGCCATGGCATAAGGACCATACCTTCGGTCTTAAGTACAACGATCATCTTCTGCGCGACTCCAGGCGTGGAAATGAGCTCTCTGATGAGTCTTTGCTGTTTTGTTCCTTTGTTGCTCGCTGGCGGTTGAGGCAGATTGAATTCGCCTGCGCTATTCCTCGTCAGATTTGGTGAAGTAGATTGGTCTCCATCACCTCCGCGTTCTTCACCCGGTGCAATTTCATCCCAGGCACAGAAATCGGGGTCGGTGGGTGGAATCATCGGGAAGCCTAGGGTTTCCCGATCACAAAGCTCGTGTGGGTTATCACCCAGCATAACGATAACCACATCGGAGTTCTTCGCGAGTTCGATAGCGCCACGTCGGGCAGACTTGCCGCCTGTTCCGCTGTTGTAGGTAACTGTGGCAGACGAGCCGACACCTCTCAAAACGTTCTCCAGTCCTGCTTGCGGAGTAACGGTGTAAGGAGCGATCACACCGACGTTGTTCGCTCTGACAGAGCGCGGCGGCAATTTCGCCATGCCCGCGAACCATGTCGCGCCAATCAAAGCGATCGATTTCACTTTCTTAGGGTCAAGTGGCAGGAAGTTGTTTTGATTTTTTAAAAGAACGACGCTTTGTTCGGCAATTTCACGGGCTACTTGCCCATGCGCCGCGAAATCCGGAGTCGTTCCATAGAGTGCATCGAAGTTGGTGTCGAATTGCTTAAACTTAAACATTTGGACGTAACGGCGCCGCAACATTTGGTCGATATCGGCTGTGGTGATCTTGCCGCTCGCAAGATCGACCTTGAGACCTTCCCCGCCTGGATTTCCACGCTGCCCCTTCTGAGGGTCGAGTGAATAGAAGAGCGGAGTCATGTGCGCTAGCTCCCAGTCCACCCCAGCTTTGATCGATGGCACGGTGTCGTGCAATGCACGGCGATCAGTGACGACGTAACCGTCAAACTTCCAGTCATCGCGCAGCGTCTTCTTGAGTAGATCAATGCTGGAACAGGAGGAACTCCCGTTTATTTCAGGAAAGGCGCACATGACAGATGCCGGCTGAGCCTCCTTCACTGACATCTCGAATGGCAACAGATAGAGCTCGTGGAGGGCGCGAGGTGGTACCAAGGCTGCCATCTGACGTCGCTGCGTTTCCTGTTCATTCGCAGCGAAGTGCTTGGCTACCGAATGGATTCCTTGATCCTGGATGCCCTTGATTGCTTGTACGGCCATGACCCCAGATAAGTACGGATCCTCGCTATAGTATTCGTAGTTGCGTCCACCGTAGGGAATGCGGTGCAGGTTCATTGCCGGCGCAAGCATGACCTGGTGGCCATCGAGGCGGGTTTCATTTCCCAGGACCTCTCCAAGCTTGAGGTTCAATTCAGGATTGAACGTCGCGGCAGCCGCTGCCGTTGAGGGGAGTGCGGTCGCCACGGGTTCGTTCCCGCAGTCGCCTCCGCGGACGCCGGTGCCGCCATTAATCATGCGTACCGTTGGTATGCCGAGTTCGGGGATCCCCTGGATGTGTCGGCCAGTCGAAGTGAATTCGCAACCGGGTGGACGGTTCGCAGCGTTCTTCGCGGGACGAGTGTCATTGGAGATTTGTTCAACTTTCTGTTCGAGAGTCATGTGAGGGATCAACATGTCCGCGCGTTGTTCTGGAGTGAGGCTCGTATTCATCCATGGTAGAGCCGAAGGTTTCTGGGTTCCGTCTTGTGCGCAAACGAGGGCTGAAAACGCAAATACCGAGCCGATGGTTACTAGACTCCATATCCATGAAATATTGCGAGTGGAACTTGACATACTCCTGCTTCCTTTCCGGTATTAAATTTAGTGGGCAATTTTTCCGAAATATTTAGGCAGTTATTCACGGCCACTACACCCACCAAGCATGATCTTGCTCCAGCGAGGAGGAGCGCAGAAGCGCCAAGAAACGTCCACAAGCGCCGACAGGCGCCACAAGCGGTCAGAGTAGTATTCCCGCACTTTTAATACTTGACGTTCGAAGGGTAGGGTCACTGCCATCAGCTCGGTAATACCGGAGGAAACAAAACTCTGGGCTCACGGTTCTGCTACAGAAAACGCTCGTGAAAACGGTCAAGTTGAAGCCGCTTTTTTGTCATCCATGACCTATCTTCGGCTTGCATTCGTTTATATCAAGAGACAGCAATTTGAATCTCCACTACATCTATGGAGGCATGCCATAAATGAACTCGGCCTTGGCTTTGCCATCGGTCCGACTAAGTGAACGAGGAGGAACTATGAAGACCGGTAATATTCTGATTACCGAAAACGACTATGACCGCTTACTGCGCCTGATCAATTCCAGGCGCCGATCCGAGGACAGTGAGACGCTCCATGCGCTAGAGCAGGAACTTGCACGGGCCAGCGTCGTGAAAACAAGTGAAATGCCTGAAAACGTTGTAACCATGAACTCATACGTAGAGGTGAAGGATCTTGACCGGAATGATGAAGTTGCCTATCAGATCGTGTTTCCCGGAGAGGCCGACTCAGACAAAAATCGGATTTCAATATTGGCGCCCATAGGCACCGGCCTATTAGGCTACCGTGCTGGCGACATCGTGGAGTGGCCAGTACCGTCTGGGATGAGACGCCTACGTATCGTTACCGTCAAACATGGGCCCGAGGTTGTGAGGGCAGCCGCCTAAACCTCCGGAATAGATCTCGGCTCGACAAGAGCCGAGACACCACACCTTCGCAAGGAATCGCGAAAACTAGCTCCCCTTGAGAAGGAAGAAACCCGATCTTCATATTAGTTCCCGGCGTTCATATGCTCCTTGCCGTCGCGGAGTGCTCTGAAACGCATCTGTTCTTGGGGTCGTCGATTTCTTTCTTGTTATCAATTTCATTCTTGAACTAATTTGAAGCCTTCTGCTGGTCTCATCACGTCTGTGATTAACCGATGCTCATTCTCGGCGTGAATTGGCTTTAGACTGCGAGAGAAGAGAAAAGCAGTCCAACATCTTTTTGCAGTTGATCACTTATTTAAATAACTTATAGCCTTATGTTTATCACTTATCGTCGTGAGCAACACTCACTAACGCTGTAAAGTATTCTCCCGATTGTCTCTTGAATCAGAAAATATTACTGTCGCCGACGTTAGAACACTCAGCTGCTGTCTCGGCTGCTTAGACTTCGGGGGAGGGCTGGGCAGCCGAGTACAGCTTTGGGACTAGGTTATCGACAACTTTTTACTACATGTGTTCGCGACTTCCCAAGCATTTAGATACTCCGATCCACAAATGGTTCGCTCAATGAAAGGGAAGTCGGACGATGCAACCAACCTTCAATGATTCGTTAACGCAGCGTGCAGGCCGAACTTATGTGGTTTTGGTGGGCCCTTGGCGGTAACAGCTCATCGTCAAGTTCGTACGGAAACTGACTACTCGAACGCAAAACCCGGCATTACAGCGTGGTTAGTTCCGCCCAGATACTGGGGCGGGGCAGACAACGATTCACGAGAAATAAACTCACCATATCCAATCTCTTCCACCGATGATTCTGGCCTTCCTCAGAATCTAGTTCCACGCAGCTATAGTTGGTTGTCATACGATGAGAGTACGAAGTTCCGCCTCAGAACGGTGGTCTTGATCTGCATGAAAAAGATAGGTTTTCTTTCCTTCGGTCATTGGGCTCCTTCTCCGCAGTCAGAAACGCAATCAGCATCTGACGCACTCTTGCAATCCATTGACTTAGCAGTGGAGGCGGAACGCTTAGGCATGGATGGAGCGTACTTTCGCGTTCATCACTTCGCGCGGCAATTGGCTTCGCCATTTCCGCTACTCGCCGCAGTCGGGGCTAAGACGCGGAGAATTGAAATTGGTACGGCGGTCATCGACATGCGATATGAGAACCCACACTACATGGCTGAGGATGCTGGCGCTGCGGATCTGATCGCCGGCGGGCGCCTGCAACTGGGAATCAGCCGCGGTTCACCCGAGCAAGTAATCGATGGCTGGCGTTATTTCGGTTATGAACCGGCGAAAGGCGAGAACGATGAAGAAATGGGTCGTCGGCACGCCAAGGTCTTTTTGGAACGCTTGCATGGCGAGGGATTTGCCCGACCAAACCCACGTCCGATGTTTCCTAATCCGCCGGGTCTTCTCCGTCTAGAGCCATACTCTGAAGGATTGCGTGACCGTATCTGGTGGGGGTCGGCTTCGAACGCAACTTCGGTTTGGGCGGCGAAGTTGGGAATGAACCTGCAAAGCTCAACCCTTAAGTTCGATGAGACCGGCGAACCGCTTCACATCCAACAAGCGGCGCAAATCCGGACCTTTCGCGCCGCCTGGAAAGAAGCGGGCCACATTCGGACTCCTCGCGTATCCGTTAGCCGTAGTATCTTCCCACTCATAGACGACCGTGATCGCATCTATTTCGGACGGGCAGGTCAGGAGGGGGACAAAATTGGTTTTCTCGACGAAACCACACGCGCGATCTTCGGTCGCAGCTACGCTGCCGAGCCCCATGTTCTAATTGAACAGCTTCGGAAGGACGAGGCCATCTCCGAGGCGGACACCCTGTTACTGACGATCCCAAACCAACTGGGCGTTGACTACAATATCCATGTCATGGAGGCGATTCTCAAGTCGCTCGCCTCGCCTCTGGGTTGGCGCTAACCTCGGATCTTTCCAATCCACTCCGAGACCATTTCAGATTTCCACCGAGGAACACAGGCAGCATTTCAAATTCCTCTATCGTCGTTGAGCTCTTGCGAAAACAGAATTTGGAAAATGGGCGATAGCAGCACTCGCAAGTTCCGCAATTGCCTCATTCAGCGTTCTCGCGTTGCCTTCGGCCACCCATCCCGTAACGTTGCCCGCCAACTTCCATTGGAATCCAGCATTGTAGAACGAGGATATAGTCCAGTTAATTTTGTTGTTATGCAGAACTTGGAGTACTTCAGTCATAGGCACCAAATATTTGGCTAACCGAATCGCGCGCTCTGAATCATCCGCGCAGACGCTAAATATGATGCTGATAACATGCTATGGTTTATTCCCCTGTGGCGTATGCCACGGCGAAGAAAATCCGGGACAACTGCCATGATTTCGACAATCACAAATCCGCTTCACGCGCGGTCATCCGTTCTACTTTTGAGGGTCGGATTAGACGCAATGGTGGTAGCCTCACAAGTGTGGCTGTCGCCGTAAGCTCGGTCACAAGCAAAATTGATTGTCCACGAACAGATCGTTGTGAATACGCTGCTTGTCGCTTTCGACTTTGGAGGTACGTTCGTTTTTGCGATCAGCGGCGCAACCGCCGGAGTTAAGCACAGGCTCGATTTGTTCGGAGTTCTGGTTCTAGCTTTCGCCGCGGGCAACGCCGGCGGGGTCACGCGCGACGTGCTGATTGGAGCCATTCCACCGGCAGCCATCAGCGACTGGCGATACATTGCCGTGTCGATGCTTGCCGGCCTGATTACATTCTACTGGTATCGAACCATTAATCGGCTGCGCAGTCCAGTGCTAGTGTTCGACGCTGCTGGACTGGCGCTCTTCGCTATTGCTGGTGCGGGTAAAGCGCTGGCCTTTCACGCCGGACCGATAGCCTCGACGCTTCTAGGAATGTTGACAGGAATCGGCGGCGGGATGGTGCGCGACATTCTAACGGTCGAAATTCCCACGATTTTACGGACCGAGCTTTACGCGGTCGCGGCGCTGATGGGAGCAGCTGTATTTGTATTAGGAAGAAGCCTCCACGTCCCCACTTTCGCAGCGGCAATAACCGGTGCAGCCCTCTGCTTCGTGCTACGGTTTATTGCCATGCGGCGAGGATGGCAGCTTCCCATCGCGGGCCCACGGGAACAATCGGATAGATAACCAATACACGTTTCGATTTCATGAGATTGCGCCTGGAGACGATCAGTGAGTAGCACTCGCGCATAGTGTTTGGGAAATCACAAATTCCAGGTTTCGCAGTTCTCGGACCTTTCCTTTGAGCCGGTCAAGTAGGAATCGGGGACTTTGGTTCATGTGCGTGCCGGAGCACGGTTCAAATGACTTTTCGCTGGTGAATCTTTCGGTCTATAACCTGATGAATGCGTTTGAAATCCCAGATGCCCCGCACCCGTCGATGTGGATCAAGATCACGTGCATATGGCGTCCTTTGCATCTGATGTGGATGAACAATCAACTGGAGATAACTCACTCGTAGAAAACGTCGACTGCGTGTTGCGATGATCTCAAACGAGTTAAATCTTTGTAAATCCATCTTGCGGAAGACCTTCGTAACAGCGTTCCTTAGCGCAGCCTCATAAGTAAACGCAATTGCAGTCGACTTGATCTCCTGTGCGAAAAACAAGAAGTACCAGCCGTTTTTGCGGAGTAACGTATCCAGATCGTAAGCATTTGTCCCATCAATCAAGTTCCATCCTGCAATGCGGTGCAAGGGGTGCGGCAGCGGCGGAATTTCAACACTAGTTTTGATCATTACCACTCGTGGCCGCAGCAGCCGGATAGAGCCGATCATTGTCGCCGAGCCAAATGGCGATTCGAGGCTGGCTATCTGGCCCTGATGTTGCTTCATTTCATTTTGAATCATCTGTTCGCTCCCAAAAAGCTTTCAGTTCATTTGTGCTTCCGATGGCGAACCTTCGCCAAAGGCTTGACTCGGATCGAGAGATCACGATACCTATCGCCCAATCTGGCTAGCATGCGAGTGATCGTGCGCCAGTTCCTTATGCTCCAAATGGATGCATAAATACGGGATCAGTGTTAGCGGCATTGGCTCGCCGACCTGATCGAGTAGCTAAGGGTCGTAACATCTCAAAGTTTAGATTTGGAGGTCGTTGTGACCGGATGAGGATGCTCAAAATGCGCCCACTTAGGCTGAATATCTAAAAAAGTGATATCCAATTCGCGACAATCATGTCGCCAGTTAGGCTCTGCACCTCGAAGAGTCAATTCAAGGCACTAAAGCATGAGCCGAATATCTTGCATGATTTCAGAAACCGACAGACACATATGGCCGATCGCATCGGAGCACAATCAATTTTTCTACGCTGCGACTTTCGTACCAGATCTCTTTTCCAGCAGTTGGACTATGTAGTGGTTTGTTTGGCGTGCCCTCTGTTGAAGTGAAGCTAGGCGTGTTTTGATTCTCTTCCGAATCTGTTTTCTCGTATCCCATGAATGATCAATCCTCGCGATCAAGCGCCCAATCCCTACAATGCCAAGCGGCGACTCTTCCACGCCAAGATCATGGAGAAACCCTTCCACTTTTGACGCATAAGGCAAGGCTGTGAATGGAACGCTGCGTAGCGCAGCAAAGATCAGAAAATGCAGGCGCATACCAATGACGAATTCGAAATGCCCAACTAGTCCTAGAATCTCCTGAGGGGAGTATGTTCGCCGTAGAACCTCTGCACGATCCGAGTTCTGCATACGTGCCACTACAGCATGGCTGTGCTGGATATCGGTTCGTTCCATGGACACAAACACCACGTCAGCATCTAATCGACTCACGACAAAATCGGCTGCATTGGCGAGAAGATGGTAGTACTCACCTGGATCGATGTTCGGAGCCGCAGGCCCGCGCTCCCTGACAGAAAATCCCACGAGATGCCGTTCGAATTGCACGCCCTCAGACTTAATCTCGTCCAAGTCTAATTCAACAGGTTCGAGCAACACTGCGGGATCTGCGGTCAGATGGATCTCACGCTCCACTCCGACATCCTCAAGAAGCCGATACCCAAGCCTGTCCCTTACAGTAATCAAAGCGGCCCTATTCAGGCCGGTTCGCACTGCCTGGCGAGCCTCGGCCGTGTCCAACGGGCCAGCACTGACTGCGTAAATTGCCACGGGAACACCCAGTTCATGGGCCAAGAAAACTTCCCTCAAAAAGATCTGAGCTTCTCCGTCAAATAGAATCCCGCCCCCGCCTAATATAAGGAGATCCAGGCGAGCAACTTCCGGAGTGACTTCTCTGCGGGTGAGAGTACGAACTGGCACTGCCCGCTCTACCTGGTGTCTTTTGAGCGTATCTTCAGGGTTTCGTGAAAATACGGTGATTTCGACAGGCATGCTCGCGCGAAGTTGCGAAACGATTCCATCAAGAATGGCTTCGTCGCCGAGGTTTGCGCCCCCATAAGAGCCCGAGATGCCGACACGTACACGATGTTTCACTTGTTCCATATCTCACCAAATGACAAGACATACAGCCACCTGTTCGATGCTCGAAATCGGCGAGTTGTGGCATCTGAGAAAATTCTTGGTGGAGACCAGAAAACTCAACTCAGTCATTGAATAGCTTTCCCCTCTTCCTGCGATACGATTTGTTGGTTCGACAGAAGCCCTCGGCGTGACTTAGTTGCGGCTCACGGATAGCCGAAATCATACGGGGCGAAGGAAGGGCCAGGAAAGTTCGACACCACACTTATTTAGTACGGATTGGAATTCTGCGACCGACGCGGCGTGGCTATGCACATAGCGGGGAAGGACCTTGCGCTCGAGGCAATATGCCGCCAAAACGCCTGCGGACTCACCAACGTTCCATTCGACGTGGTGCACGCGAAAAGCTCCATTGGTAATGTGCGTCGTTCCCAGGTTCTTGCCGCCCGGAAGCAGATTCTCCATGCGTATTGGAATCAATGATCCAAGCGGAATCTGAAAAGGCCAACTTCCCATATCGAGGTATCCCTGACCATTTACTCTGGGATGTAAGTCGATTCGATAGCAACCGACACCAACCGAGTCGGAAAATATTTCTGGACCATGCATCCGAAGCGGGTAGGCAATGTGTTGCTCAAGTACTGTGAACTGAGCGCGAATGCGACGGGAAGAACGAATGTACGGAGACATGGCTAGACCATCAGCGGTCTCTCCAACAACATCACTTCGCAGCCGAAGTCCAGGATAACCCTGCCCGCCGTCCGGCTTTGGAGCCTCGGTCTGCAGCCAATAGAGCAGGCTTAGACTAAGTTGCCTTGCCGCCGCTATGTTGTTTGCTTGCAGTCTCGGCTCCACGCCGCAGATCGGCCCTTCTCGATAGTCATTTTGCGGCCAGTCCACGGCAGTAATGTCACTCTCGGCGAAGCCCCTGATGAAATTGCTGCGATCCAGTATTCGCCGAAAAGTCCACCAGGAATAGCCCTCGGTCTCGTCAAAAAGTAGCCTGGTCAAAGGTTCGAGTGTCCATGGGCGCACCACATCCCAACTCAATAATGGTCCGGGCCAGTTCGGGGGACGGTAGCTGCGCCAGTGTTCATACTGAGCAGGCTTCTCAATCCTGTGGTTCTCGCCGGGACGGTGCTCCATGGCAAAGCAGAATGTTATGGCTTGTTGATCCAGCGGGTCTGGATCCTGTGGGGCATGTGGTTCTTCCGTGACCGCTTGGGAATCTGCCCCAAGGGCGTATTCGGCACCAGAACCTTCGAGCAAGTCGCCGAGAGGAGTGGCATCGATATAAAAAGGTGCCTCGATTAGGCTCTCTCGTCCTGATGTAATGTCCGTGACGATGACATTTTTTATACGATCATTGTGCGTGCAGGCGCTCTTAAATGAATGGAAAGGGAGAACCGTTACCTTGCCGCTGAGTAGAAACGGAGCTAGCATCTCGTACAGAACTGCGACTGCTATACGGGGATCATGGCACAACCGGCTCACGAATCCATTCCCAGGGTTAAATGAGGGCATCTCACGGGAACTTGGTGTGAGCGGTAGATGTAAGCGATAGTACTCACGAATTCTCGTGCGCAGCTCTCGGTAGGTTCTCGTGGCGCCGTGTTGTTCGATCCAAGGGTGCTCATCTGGCGGAATGGCCTCACTGGTCAGTTGCCCACCGATCCAACGTGTGCTTTCCGTGATTGCAACTCTGCACCCTAGACGTGCAGCTGCTATCGCAGCTGCGCAACCGCCCAAGCCTCCGCCAATAATTGCCAAATCCGCGTGAATCGCGTGCCCTCCAGACCTCGACTTTACAGATGTTCTGACGAACATACTGGTTGGAGTCGTTAGAGAATTGTCCCCTGGAACCATTTGTGTCCTCGGTGAGAAATGGATATGAGTCCAAAAGGCTCACATAAGGCTCACATATTGTGGGCTTGAGGTGCCCGGGTTGTAGGTCAATTCAAAATAGCTTCTTAGTGCATTTGAAAATCCTGCACGACGATTCTTGTTTGCATCCAAACAATGAGACGAATAGGAAAACCCATGTCACTGGTATCAAAACTGGCTGAACTTGCTCATATTTCTCCACCAATCCTGACTGCATACATTGATGTCAATCCGGCTCATTCTGTTAACCAAAGCACGCCGCGAGGGTACGTCAAACGTCTTAAGGCAGCGGGACAAGAGTTGAACCAGGATCTACCAGAGGAGATGCAAAAGCCTTTGCGACGTCAACTTCGGCGGGTCGACCACTACCTCAGGCTAGGCAAACCTCGTGGCCAGAGTTTAGTAATTTTTGCCGGTCCAAAAACATGGGAGCTGATTCCACTGCAGGTCGAAGTGATCGAGGAATTGCACTGGGGAAAGGCATCTCTGCAGCAGATGGCCTGGATACTTGACGAGCATCGGCCCAGGGGTGCTGTTGTCATTGATGGATCGGGAGCTCGCTTCTTCACCTTCTGGCTTGGAACGGTGGATGAGAGTCCGCAATATGCGTTCTCATTCGACATCTCGTCGTGGCGGAAGCCATATCTAGTAGGCCCATCAACTCCGGGCGTTTCCAAACAGCATGGTATTCAACGTGATCGGGTGTCGGCCCGTACCGCCGAGCAACGGCGGCACTTTCTGAAGAAGTTGTCACCTCGTATTCTCGAATGGTCCCAGGATGAGAACATTAGCCCCATTGTGCTGATTGGAAATGCCGAGGAAGTTGAAACAATAATCGGCCACTTGCCCGCAAGCCTACGCACGCAGATAGTAATTTTTCCAAAGGCACTTCCACAGGTCGCCGCCTCTGAGGTCGCCAAACGATTGAACCCTATACTGGGTCGCTGGGAACGCGAATATGAGGCGCAAGTTATCGAAGACCTTATTGCTGGACTGCATACGGGGCAGAGCGTAGTTGGCCTGCCTAAGACTTTGGAACAGCTGCAAAAAGCAAACGTGCGCGAACTCGTTGTCGCTCGCGGGTTGACGGGCTCGGCCAAGCAATGCTCCTCGTGTGGCTGGGTGGACAAGTCTTCCGACAGAACATGTCCCGTTTGCGGTTCGGAGCGGCAAACCCGTACTTTACGCACTCTTGTTCCGGAACTCGCCAGCAGGTATTCAGTTCCACTCGAGGTCATAGCCGGGCAAGCAGGAGCGACTCTTCTGGAAAAGGGAGGCATTGCCGGCTGGTTGCGGTCTGCGAAGAGGCGCCCAAGGCACAAACTGAATGCACTTCGTCTCTCCAGCGCAAGCTAGTGTGAGGATGCCGCCATCGAATTTGCGGCAATTTGATCAAGCTGCTACCGGAAACAACTGTTTCATCTCCTCGGGGAGCTGGCCACGGACTTCCTCAATTTGGCCTCGCGAAACGATGTCACTGATTGCAGCGAAAATGCCCTGAAGAACCAAACTTGCCTGCGCTTGACTGAGTCCTAGAATTCGAGCTACCTCGTGTTTCAGGGCTTCGCCACTTACAGATCGATCTGGTCCATCTATGCAGCCGTCGAGGTCAGGATGTAATTTCGATGGGAGCTGAGCGATAAGGTGGCGGGCCTCATCAGCGGTAAGTCGATGACAGAGCATACAGAGCGAAACGACCAAGGCACGTTCGGAGCGCTCCATATCGAGATCGGTTCGATTCGCGATATTTCTCACCAGGCGCAGGTAAGTTTCTTGGGCACGCAACTTGGCTCGCACTAAGGCACGCGATCTGCTCGTGGCACGCTGTCCGGGCTGGGCTCCTCGTTGGGGATACAGCGCACCGGCCGGTTTCTGTGGCGCCTCGACCTCTAATTGAGCTGTGAGTATCGCTTGCAAAGCTTCAATATTCACCGACCCGTCCAGCACTAAATCATCGAATGTGATCAGTCCCGCCAGCCGCCCGTTCTCCGTCACAGGAATGCGCCGGACCCGATTTTCTTGCATAAGCTGCGCAACTTCTTCAAGGCCCGAACCGATATCACAACTTACGACGCCTTCAGACATGATTTCCTCGAGAGTAGCTTCGTCGGGGTCAAGATCTCCGGCCAGTACAGCCAGTGCCAGATCGCGGTCGGTGACCATACCTGCCAGGCCCCCGGTGCCGCTGACTAGAATGGAACCGATATGATTGTCTTCCATGGCGCGGGCAGCCTGGTACGCCAATGATTGTTGATTTAAGACCACCATCTTTGTCCTGCGAAAACGCTCGAGTGACATATATTGTCCTCCCAAATGCTCCAGCCAAAATTATCCCTAAGAAGGGACTGGTTGGATGCTGAACGATGTCTCGGAGTGGATCACTTTTCAAAAAATCTTACCCCTGTCGATGCTCAAAGCTGATCACAGAGAACATGATTATTTTGGATTCGGCAAGTACGCGAGGTTGAGTTTACGGAAACGCGGTTAGAGGTCTGGTCCAGCAGACGGATGTCGCACCCAGGCATCCAAAACGAAACCGTAGGCCGTTTCGGATTTGGCGTCAAGGAGTCTGCATGAGGCAAGTCAAACGAATTCTTTGCCCTACTGATTTTAGCGAGGGATCGTTACAAGCGCTTTCTGCGGCGACTTCAATCGCAATCAAATCTAAAGCTGAATTGATTCTTCTTCATGCATTGCCGATCCTGCCCACTTTGCCTATCGATCCACACTTTGCTTTCGAAGCCCATGAATATGAGCGTCTACTTCGTAAGGGTGCAAAAAAGCATTTAAACGAAATGGTGCAGGAACTGCAAGAAAAGGAAAAAGGTTTACGCGCTACCATTTTGGTTGGACTTGGAGATGCTGCGAGTGAAATCGTTCGTATAGCGGAACAACAAGAAATAGATCTGATTGTTATCGCTACCTTCGGCAAGACCGGGTGGCGAAGGTTTGCCTTTGGGTCGGTGACCGAAAAGGTTGTGCGCTTAGCACCTTGTCCCGTGCTGACGTTTCGTGGAGTTGAGAAACACACCGTGGCCGAACGAAGCACAGCTTAGCCCAGTTTCTGCCGCAACATGACCAGCCCGAATCGTGCACCCCTGTTGCCATGGCGGAAGCGATACTCCAAACGACAGATATCTTATTCTGTTCGGAGAAGCAGAGAGGCGGTTGCGATTGGAAATAGCCGGCTAGTGAAAACAAATTGGTATATACACTTCTGCAGACTTGTCTACTTTGGCGTGCCAATAGCCAATCTGGCGGTCCATTTCGGAGCCATGCGCATCAGAAATGCGTTAAGCAAGATGGTGAAAAGGGATGCTGCAAGAACAGCGGTGTACACATCTTCTTCGATCAGCTTTGAATCGCGAGCTATCTGGACGAGAACATACGAAAACTCGCCAATTTGTGTTAGCCCGACACCGACCAATATTGCGATGCGGGGAGGATAGCGGAATAACCGAACGACCGTGGTCCAGATCAGGAACTTGCCAGCTACTATCAGCAATACCAGAACCGCAAGCAGTTGCGGATGAATGAACAAGGCCTTGGGATTGATCAGCGCTCCGATCGTGACAAAGAATAATGCCGTAAACGCATTGCGCAGCGGGAGTAAATCAGCGAACGTCGCGTCAGCTACATCAGATTCGCTCACAATCATACCTGCCAAGAAGGCTCCCAAAGCCAGCGATAGTCCCAGCGACTGGGTCACTGCCGCGATTGCAAATCCCACGCCTAGAGCAATGACTAGGCGGATCTCCTGATTCGCCTTGCCCGGAACTCGTGCCATAAGCGGAGGAATAACTTTGACGGCAAGAATGCCGACTGGAACTAGGATGGCAAGACCTTTGAAAAAAGCAAGCCCAATGCCAAGCACCCGGTCTCCGCTCAGGGTTGCAAGCGAGGGGAGCAGCACGACCATAATTACAAAGATAAGGTCATCCACGAGAGTGATGCCGACCATCGTGCGCCCTTGAATCGAATGCAGTTCCCCCCTGTCCATGAGGAGACGCGTGAGCACCATAGTGCTTGCGAGAGAAATTACGGCACCGATGGAAATGCTCTGAAGTGTGCTCCAGCCCATCAGCGCTCCGGCTGCAATAGATAATGCTATGACAGTTGCTATTCCCAGAGGGCCGCCAACCAGAGACACCCATTTCACCTCCGCAAGGTCTTTCAAAGAAAATTCCATGCCGATGGTGTACATAAGCAGAATCACTCCAATTTCTGCAAATAAATTCAGAATGTGGAGTTCTGACACAACCGGACCCGGGGTGAAAGGACCAATCAAAATACCCCCGATCACATAGCCGATTATCAGTGGTTGACGAAATTTCTTGGCGACAACCGCTCCCAGGACGGCAGCAGTGAAGACGTATGCCAAATCACGGTAAACAGCCGAATCAGATGCCATGACCTACTATCTCGATGGAAAGTCTGTAGGAAGCTATTACTGAACCGTTTTGTCTCGCAGCCACAGTGTCCAGTTGGCGCGGTTGCCGATGCTCCGAGATCTCGCCCGTGTAGCCTAACACCACAATTACAAACTCTCCAACTTTTAGCAGCCCCGCAGGTTTGAGAAGCAGTTTGCGATCTGGACAGTGCAAAAGCTATTTTTCTCGATCAGACGCAATCGCAGCAAACTCATCGCTGAAGCGTTACATGTCCATCGCCGCAATCCGTCAAGCCCTACGATACAGCGCCGCCTGTTCACGATGGAGATGGCTAATGATTCACCTTACGACAAATACTTTTTTCTCTTACCGTCCTTTCCAGCACATTGGGATCCTAAGCTTAGAATTCCACGTGGACAAGTTGTCGCG
>JADMIO010001070.1_pt1 | contig 87057 bp, 80 predicted proteins | sample 8958161 | NCBI WGS metagenome assembly JADMIO01 (sample SAMN16585339, study PRJNA669376) | soil metagenome | isolation source: Crop rotation soil | place: USA: Cullars Rotation, Alabama | collected 2011 | reverse complement strand
GCGACTTCAAGTCACGTGAATTCCAAGCTTCGGATCCCACTGTGCTGGAAAGTGGGCCGCGGCCGCGACTAAAGGTCGCTCGATCGAGCTGCAACCGCTCGCGATCCTGAAACGTCGCGGCGTGCTCAAGACAACACTGCGGCATGAGTTGGCCCACGTCATCATCGACATCGTCAGCAATAACCGCGCGCCACGCCGGCTCGAGGAGGGATTCGCAATCTATCTGGCTGGAGAAGGCGCGATGTATTCTCACGGCAATCGCGGCGTGTTGCGCGATGATGAGTTGGAGCGACGCCTGCAACGTCCGCGATCACAGGAAGAGATGCACGCGTCATATGCCGACGCATATAAGAAAGTTACTGAGATGGTTCGCGAGCAAGGCGAACAGAGCGTTTGGAAGAAGTTAACGGGTGGCTGATCGCGAACCTGAGGATACTCCGGATCGTTTGCTCACGAACGGATTATCTTTAATCCAAAATCGCCAGGGTTTATCGATCCACTCTCCAGCATAATCAATTCCTATTCTGGGCCCGCGCGCGATTTGGCGCGGAGAAACCGAGATACCTTCTTCGATCCAGACTCGTCCACCGAGCAGATCGGCCTTGTCCAACCTGCGGTCAATTCCTAACGAGAGACACAGACGCCCCGGCCCACTAGTCCACTCGTATTCAGATCTGCCGGGACGCCGGCGCTTGATCACATCGAGACCTTCAACCGGTTCCAGTGCGCGGACGAGCACCGCGTGCGCGATATTCTCGATGTTCGTCACCACGTTGAATTGGTTGTACATGCCATAGACGAAATAGACATAGGCAGTTCCGCCCATTCCATACATCGTTTCGGTGCGGTTGGTGCGGCGACCGCCGTACGCATGGGACGCGCGATCTTCGGGGCCGCGGTAGGCTTCGGTCTCGACGATGATGCCGGCGACGCGCTTGCCACTCTTATTCGGAACCACGAGCTTCTTTCCGAGAAGATCTCGAGCGACCGCGAGAACGTCCGGACGTATGTAGAATTCGCGAGGTAACTTCATCCGGCAGCTAATTAACCACAGAGGGCACAGAGAAGAAAGCAAACAAAGTCGGCGGAAACCCGACCGTCAGGGAGGGTGCGGTGACCGCGAATTCGATTTGCACCCTCCTTGACAGTCGGGTTTCTGTTGCTCTGTGTCCTCTGTGGTTCAAGTCACCTCATTCGCCACAACATCACTACAGTGATCACAAAACCGATCACGACGATGGCACGGCGGATGAAGGTTCTCCCCACGCGTTGAGCTGCGCGCGAGCCGAAGTATCCGCCCAGCAAAGCGCCAACAGCCATCAATAAAGCCTTGGGCCAGGCGACCAGATGCGAAATGGAAAAAGCGATGACGGCCACGCTGTTGATGCAGATACCGAGAAAATTCTTGATTCCGTTCGCGCGATGAATGTCTTTCAGGCCCAGCAGTCCCATCGCGGCCAGCATCCAAATCCCGTTTCCGGCTCCAAAATACCCGCCGTACATCGCTGAAAAAAACTGGACGATGATTGCGATGGTCCACCAACTTTTTTGTGAACCGGAACTGGGCGACGGCACGCGCAGCCAGCGATTCACCGGACCTTGCAGCATAAAAAGAATCGTCGCGAACAGAATCAGGAACGGCACCAGGCGCGCAAAAGTCAGCGAAGGCGTCAGGATCAAAAGCCAGGCGCCCAATCCGCCGCCAACTACGCTCGTCACGCCGAGGCGCATCAGCATGAGCGAGCTGTCATTCATCTCGCGGCGATAGCCAAAGAGTCCACCGAAGAGACCCGGCCAAAGCGCGACCGTGCTCGTCGCGTTTGCGACTTTAGGATCCAAGCCGAGCCAAATCAGCAGCGGGAAAGTCAGCAAGGTGCCGCCGCCGGCGATTGAATTAACCATGCCGGCTGCGAACGCGGCCACGAACATCAACGCGCCGTGGAGGAGAGACATCGCCGGAAGTGTAAGGGGCAAAGGGGAAAGGGGAAAGGGCAAAGGAACGCGTTAGAATGCGGAGCTATGAAAGCAGTCAAGATTGTTTCTTTCGGCGGCGTTGAAGGCCTGGAAGTTCGGCACGTTGAAGATGCGCCGCGACCAACAGCCGATCGCGTACGCGTTCGCGTGCGCGCGGCCGGATTGAACCGCGCTGACATTCTGCAAAGACTCGGGCGCTATCCCGCGCCGCCGGGTTTTTCGCAGGCAATTCCCGGACTTGAGTTTGCCGGCGAAGTCGAAAGCACCGGCGACGATGCGCGCGCGTGGAAAGTTGGCGAACGCGTTTTCGGCATCACCGGCGGCGGCGCGCAAGCTGGGTTGGTTACCGTTCCTGAATCGACCCTCGCGCGAATTCCCGACAACTTGAGTTGGTCCGAGGCAGCCGCGATTCCCGAAGTATTCATGACGGCGCACGACGCGCTGTTCACTCAGTGCGGGTTGCGGATGGGCGAGCGCGCGCTGATCCATGCAGCCGGCTCCGGCGTGGGCACCGCTGCGTGTCAACTTGTGAAAGCTGCGGGCGCGACTGCCTTCGGAACTTCGCGCACGCCGGAAAAACTCGAGCGCGCGAAAGAGTTTGGATTGTCCGAGTCGGTCGCAGTGAGAAACGATCCATCCGCGTTCACAGAAGCTGTCAAAGATTGGACTGAAGGAAAAGGCGTCGACGTCATTCTCGATCTGGTCGGAGCGTCTTACTTGCAAGCGAACCTTGAATCGTTGGCCACTCTGGGCCGTTTGATTTTCGTGGGGACGACGGGCGGCGCGAAAGCTGAAATTGATCATTCGATCGTGATGCGCAAGCGCCTGCGCATCATGGGAACTTCGCTGCGCACGCGTTCTCTTGAAGAGAAAGCAACCGCGACACGTCTGTTCGCACTGCAGGTCGTCCCGTTGTTAGCGAGCGATTTAGTGCGACCCGTGCTCGATCGCGTTTACAAGATTGATGAAGTGCGGGCGGCGCACCAGCGGCTGGAATCGAACGAAAGCTTTGGGAAAGTTGTTTTGATGATTGACTAGCGCGCTTGTTCAGCCATCGATCCTTCGCGTGAGAGTTTCCGGGCCGCTTCACTGGTGACAATACAAAGGCCGTGATGACCTTCGCTTGCAAGCTTATGTACCAATCGCCGCGCTTCTTCATGGGTTAGATCATCCGCTTCGCAACCGCGGCTGCTCAGCACCGCCCATCGTTTCTTTTGAAGATCGCTCGTCATGTTTCCACAAACGGTCGCTCGGCCATTTGGAAGAGAGCTTTCACTTCCCTTTGAAGTCGGCTTTCCGTTTTTCCAGAAAGGCATTCACGCCTTCGTCCTTGTCCTCGCTTGAGAAGCAAAGCGCGAACAGATCGACTTCGCGCCGCAAGCCCTCATCAAGATTCGAGCGCGAAGCCAGCTTCACTGCTTCCTTGGCCAGGCGCAAAGCGATCGGACTTTTCTCGGCAATGCGATTCGCGACTTCCATTGTTTTTGCCGCGAGTTCGTCCGCCGGCACGACCCTGTTTACAAGACCGATACGAAACGCTTCCTGCGCGTTGATTATTTCGCCCGTCAGAATCATTTCCATGGCTTTGCCTTCACCGACCAGGCGGGTCAAACGTTGCGTGCCGCCACCACCGGGGATGATGCCAAGATTGATTTCCGGCTGTCCAAACGATGCGGTCTCGCTCGCGATGCGAATGTCGCAAGCCAGCGCCAGCTCGCAGCCGCCGCCCAGGCAATAGCCGTTTACCATCGCGATTACGGGCTTGGGAAAAGTGTCGATGGCGTTGAAGAGGCCGCGTTCCAGCATGATGGCGCGTTGCGAAAGCGCTGTGCGGCCGGCGAACTCGCCGATGTCTGCGCCCGCAATGAATGCTTTGTCACCCGCGCCGGTGAAGATTACGACGCGAATTGAATCATCGTCGCGCAGTTGGTCCAGCACGGCTGCGCCTTCAGCGCGCGTTTGAATGTTCAAGGCATTGCGTTTCTCAGGCCGGTTGATCGTAATGGTGGCGACGCGATCGCGGCGCTCGACGAGAATCGTCTCGTAAGATTGACTCACTCTGCTGACTCCTGTGCGGAATTAATTTTTGGAAAGTAAAGCACAAACGAGCGCGGAAAAGCGAGGCCGTAAGCGTGGTGAGCTAGGCGTCGCTGGATGAAGCGGATTCGTCCGGCGCGGCTTGTTCATCGGCGACCCAAGCCACGAACAGGCGCATCCAGTTTTCCGAGGGCTCGGCGATTTGAACACCGACGCGCGCGGTGCCGTAGATGGCCGGCGAAATTCGCACGACGGTGGCGGTCGCTTCTGTGGGCGATCCATCCGGGCGGTGCGCGCGAATGTAGAGATGCTCGCCGATGGCTACTTTCTGATTGAGGTGAAACAGGGCGCCGGAAGTTGAGATGTCGTCAGTTTCGGTCGGCTCGCTCCAGGCGGCGCCGTCATCCGAACGCCCAGAGACGACGATTGGCAAGCGCAGCGCCATGCGCAACGCAAAGCGTCTTTCTTCATTTTGGTAAGGAGTGCTCATTACTGTCGCCACAAACCACCGCTTGTTCTGATCACGCAGTCTGAATTTACTTAGCTAGTATAAGCCCTTTGCACCGGTTCCGGCTCGTTCCATTTATAGAAGCCTTCGCCGGTTTTCTTGCCCAGGCGTCCTTCACTGACCATGCGGCGCAGAATTTCCGGCGGTCGAAACGTTTCAGACTGAAGCGCGCCGTGCAGATATTCCGCGATACTCAGACGAACGTCCAGCCCCACCAGGTCAGTCAGCTTTAGCGGCCCGACCGGATGGTTGTAACCGAGTTCCATCGCCGTGTCGATATCGCGCGCGCTGGCCACGCCTTGTTCAACCATGCGCATCGCTTCAAGACCGAGGGTGACGCCCAGACGACTTGAGGCAAAGCCGGGAACATCGCGCACGACAATCGGCTCTTTGTTCATTCGCCGAGCGACGTCTCGAACCACCGCAGTTGTCTCGTCTGAAGTGTCGTTGCCAACAACGATCTCGACGAGCCGCATGATATGAACGGGATTAAAGAAATGCATGCCGACCACTTGCGCCGGTCGCGCGGAGGTCTTCGCAATTTGGCTGATTGAAAGCGACGACGTATTGGTAGCAAAGATGCAGCCGGCGCTTACGACTTGTTCAGTCTCGCGCAGCAATTTCTGTTTAAGTTCGAGATTTTCCGGCGCGGCTTCGATCACCAGGTCGGAATCATGAACTTCAGCAAAGTCGGCCGTGGCGCGAATGCGCTGCAAGGCTTCCGAGCGATCCTGCTCGCTGACTTTTCCCAGCTGCACGCCTTTATTCAGGTTGCGCTCAATCGCCTGCATGCCCCGCTCCACCGCCGCATCGTCGATGTCGCGCATCACGACTTGATAACCTGCGATCGCGGCGACTTGCGCAATGCCGTGGCCCATCGTGCCGGCGCCAAGCACACTGACACGTGATATTGGGCGAGCCATAGCCGGGTTGTTGTCGTATTGGTCCGAGTTCTTTTTCAACGGATCTCTCGACGCGTTCGAACCGAAAGGTGTAGCCATTTCAGGCCACGATGTGGCTGGGGCCTGGCTGGTTCGACTAACTCGTACAGCACTAGTTATACTACACGCGCAACGAAAAACGCCAACAGATTTCGAGGTGCGCTGACTTAACACCGGAAGCGGTTGCCACCGGTGGACGACTCAGCACAGAGACGTTGGCACACCCTGAGCCGGTCGCGATCGCTTCCGGTTCCGATACGGTAGGAGACCCCGAATTGCCCACAGAAGAGATTCGCCGCCAGGTAGTGATCATTGGATCCGGCCCAGCCGGATTGACCGCCGCGATCTATTCCGCGCGCGCTAACCTTCGCCCGCTGCTCATCGACGCGCCCGCGGACACTGAAAAGCAAACTACGCCGGGCGGCCAGTTGATGATCACAACCGAAGTCGAGAACTATCCCGGATTTGCCGAAGGAATTCAGGGGCCGGATTTGATGGTGCAGTTTCGCAAGCAGGCGGAACGGTTTGGCACTGAATTTCTGGAAGAATGGATCACGAAAGTCGATCTCAGCGAGCGTCCATTCAAACTTTACGGCGATAACAAAGTCGTGATCGCTGAAACGCTGATCATCGCTTCGGGCGCGTCGGCAAAATGGCTCGGAATTCCCGGCGAAGCAAAAACGCCGGAAGGATTTGGCGGCAACGGTGTCTCGGCTTGCGCAACTTGCGATGGGCCGCTGCCTGCGTTCCGCAACAAGCGGCTGGTGGTAGTTGGCGGCGGCGATACCGCAATGGAAGAAGCGACGTTCCTGACGCGCTATGCCGGCCGGGTGTTCGTCGCGCATCGCCGCGACAAACTGCGCGCTTCGAAAATCATGCAGGACAAAGCGTTCCTCAACGAGAAGATCGAATTTCTGTGGGACACTGCACTCGAAGAAATTCTGGGAACGCAGGAGCAAGGCGTTACCGGAGTTCGCCTGCGCGATGTGAAGACGAACGAAACGCGCAACCTTGATTGCGAAGGCGTCTTCATCGCGATCGGCCACAAGCCAAACACCGAATTATTCAAGGGCCAGATCGAGATGGACGAGGTTGGCTACATCAAGACTTCTCACCGCTCGACGGCCACAAATATTCCCGGTGTCTTCGCCTGCGGCGACGTCCAGGATTCAGTCTACCGCCAGGCGATTACGGCTGCCGGCACCGGATGCATGGCCGCCATCGACGCGGAACGCTACCTCGATCATCTTCCCATTGCGATGCCGAGCGGCGACGAGATCACAATCGAAGGCGAGCAACTGCCGGCCGATCACAGCGTGATCATAATGCCGAGCGGCGAAGTGGTTTCCAACGAGCCTCCCTCGCCAACTTTGGATGATTGTTGATTGGCCCTTCGCGCTTGTAAGCTGCCGGCTTCAATCACAAGAGCACGATTGAATCGTCTTTCGGCCTGAGCGAAGGCAACGGTTCACGCACATCAGTCTCAACTATTTCCTCTGCATAGTTGCGCGGCTCAACGTACTCAATCTCGCGAACGTTCGGACAGAAGTCGCAGTAGTAACCCAACTGCTGTTTGCGATCGTCGCAATGGTTACAGTCAAGCACCTGGCCGGTTTGGGCCAACGCGTCCAGCAAAGGGAGCAGCCGCCGCCCGCGTTCCGTCAGCTCGTATTCCACCCGTCGCGGCAAGCCGCCATAGTTGACGCGCAGAATCAACTGATCTTTTTCCATTTCTTTCAGCCGGCCCAACAACGTGCGGCTGCTTATGGGATGGAGTTCTTCGAGGAGTTCAGTGGTGCGTTTGGGACGAGCGACCAGCTCGCGCACGACGAGCAAAGTCCACTTGTCGCCGATAAGTTGAAGCGCCCCCGCGATCGGGCATCCGTCAATCTTCCTTCGTCGCACTGCCGCCGGTCTCGCTTTCGCGGCAGAGCTTATCACAGATAAGGCCGGCCAACTGCGCCGCCAAAAATCATTTCTTGAAAATAGCACGCCGTTTGGCCCCGATACGCGCAGTTTCAACGCCAGCCGCCCGGAAGGCCTGTCCGGCTCATCGTCCGCGCGCCAGCCCTATTCAAAACAAATGCTCGTGTAAAGACTTTTCGTGACGCCCGGCGAAAGTTTTCCCCGAGTCCTATGGGCGGAGATTGATGTTGTAGGTCTTTATTTTGGAGTTGAGCGTCGTGGGATTCATGCCGAGCAGGCGTGCCGCGCGCGATTGGTGTCCGCCCGTTTGGTCCAAAGCCCGGCGAATTAAATCAATCTCAAAACGGCGGACTTCATCATAAAAGTTCACGCCGCGCGCTACATCGATCGTGGCAGATGCTCCGAGGGCTTCGCGGGCCACGGCGGCGGCCGCTTGCGGATCGGCAATCTCGCGCCTCAGGCATTCGCGCGTGATTTCGTCTCCGGGGGCAATCACGACTGCGCGCTCGACGGCATTTTCGAGCTCGCGCACATTTCCCGGCCACGAATAATTTTCCAGCAGAGAGAGCACTTCCGGCGCAATGTGTTCTGAGACCTTGCGCCCATTCTCTTCGTTGTACTTGCGGATGAAGTGTTGCGCCAGCGGCAGAACATCTTCCCGTCGATCGCGCAGTGGCGGCAATTCGATGGGAACTACGGAAAGGCGGTAGTAAAGATCTTCGCGAAACATTCCCTGCCGCACGGCTTCTTTCAAATCGATGTTCGTGGCCGCGATGATGCGCACATCGACGCGCCGCGGCGTGGTGTCGCCCAGCGGCGTGAACTCGCGCTCCTGAATCACGCGCAGCAGGCGCACCTGCGTCTCTGGCGGAATGTCGCCAATCTCGTCGAGAAAAATCGAACCGCCGTCGGCGATCTCGAACAAACCTTTCTTGGCCGCTACCGCGCCGGTGAAGGCGCCGCGCGTATGACCAAAAAGTTCTGACTCAAGCAGTTCAGAAGGAATGTTCGAGCTGTTCACGGTTACGAATGCGCGAGTGGCGCGCGGGCTCGCTTCGTGAATAGCCTTGGCAATCAATTCTTTGCCGGTGCCGCTCTCTCCGGTTATTAAAACAGTTGAACGCGCAGGCGCCACCTGCTCTACCAGCCGAAACACTTCCTGCATGATGTCGGAACGGCCGACGATTGCGCCGCGATCGACCTCGCGACTCATCGCCTGACGCAGAGAGCGGCGCTCTTCTTCCTTGCGCCGGCGCTTGATGCCCGCCGCAACCTGCGCGGTGATGTGTTCGTTTTGAAATGGCTTGCGGATGCAGCCGAACGCGCCTTTCTCCCACGCTGCGATCGCAGTGTCGAAGGTGGCATAGGCAGTGATCATCAGCACGACGGCGTCGGCGTCTATCTTCAAAAACTCTTCGAGCGCGCGCAGGCCTCCGATGCCCGGCATTGAGACATCAAGCAACACGACGTCGTAAGGCCGCTTGGTGTAGGCGTCGAGGCCTTCTTCGCCGGTCTTGGCGATATCCACGCGATAGCCTTCGGCCGAGAGCAGCGTCTCGAGCACGTCGCGCATTATTTCTTCGTCATCAACGACGAGGACTGAACCTTTTTTCGCCATTAGAGCCCAGGGATACTTAGTCGCTTGCAACTGTCAGTCGACAGCAAAGCGGAGATTATGACTGAAAACGATTTGAAAAGTGAACTTGGGTGGACTGGGCCAATCAAAGCGCGGCGGCTTTGATGCGCGCGCGCGGATCTGTGGTCGGCAAAGTAATGCGGAAAGTCGAGCCTTCGCCCGGCGTGCTCAAGACGCTGATATGCCCGGAATGCTCCTGAACGATCCCATAGGTCACTGCCAGGCCCAGGCCGGTGCCGCCGCCGACGCCCTTCGTGGTAAAGAAAGGATCGTAAATCTTGGCCACGTGTTCCGGCGCGATGCCGATGCCGTTGTCGGCGATCTCGACGACCACCAAGCCATCATCACCATTGCGAGTCTTGAGCGTGATGCGGCCGTCGCCGTTCGAGATCGAATCGCGCGCATTCAAAATCAAGTTGGTGAAGACCTGTTGCAGCTTAACTGAGTTGCCGTGGACGGTCGGCAACTCCTGGCTGTAGTCGCGCACAATCTTAATTTGACTGTTGCGCAGTTGGGGCTCGAGTAATTGCAGCGTGTCGTTGAGTACGCGATGGATGTCGAGCTGAATAAACTCAGACGCATTGCCGGTGCGCGAGAAGTTCAAAAGATTAGTGACAATGTCGGTGGCGCGATCGGCCTGGCGCCGGACTTTTTCCAGCAGCGCGTGCTTCGGATCGTTCTCAGGCAACATGTTCAGCAGCATCTGCGTGTACGAAGATACGCCGGTCAAAGGCGTGTTGACTTCGTGGGCCACGCCCGCGGCCAGCAAACCGATCGAGGAAAGTTTCTCGCGCTGCTGAAGCTGGTCTTCCAGTTGCAGGCGTTGAGTGACGTCTTCGAAAATTACCAGCGCGCCCGTCTGTTCATCCGTGTCGGCTGTGAGTGGCGCCAGTGCGACGTTCAGCACCAACGAGCGGCCGGCGCGAGTTGCTGTGTGCAATTTGTAAATCTGGCGGGTTTGGCCCAGCCGCCATCCGTCAGGCCCGAGGACTTGTCGCAAAGTGTCGGCAAAGTCTTCCGCAAATAAATCTTCAACGTTTTTGTCGATGGCGTCATCGCGCGAAATCGAAAAAATTTGCTCCATCGCTGAATTCAGCCGGGTGATGCTTCCGTTTAGATCGACCGCCATCAAACCGACGTTGATCGATTCGACGATCGACTCGTTGAATTCCTTGAGCAGCTCGAGTTCCGCGGCGCGCTCTGTCTGCTCCTGATAAAGCAAACTGTTTTCGACGGCCACGGCGATGTAACCCGAGACGGTGCGCAGAATCTCGACATCTTCAGATGAGAGCAGCGCGCCATCAGCCGAACGGCCCAGACCGATGACGGCAACCATTCGTCCACGCACGACGCAGGGCGCGTAGTAGTGCAGCGAGCGGCGCACGAACTCGCCGTTTTCAATTTCCAGCTCCAGGTCGTCCGCGCGCACGATTCCGGTTTCGGCAGAACGGGTGCGAATCATTTCGCGAAAATCCGCCGGCACGCTGACCTCGCTGAGGCCGGCGGTGCGCGCGACGCGATAACCTGACGGGACGGCGGCGTCTTCGATGAAAATCGCGATGCGTTCAACGTTCATGACTTCGCGCAGGCGAGAAATCAACGAATCAAGCAGCGGATCGAGCGCGGTACTGGCAGAAATCGTGCGGCCAAAATCAATCAAGCTCTGCCGCAAGTCGTAACGCCGGCCGTAGAAAAGTCGATCGACGTGCTCCTGCAGAAAATGCTTGATCGGCGCGGCAATCATCACGATCAGCGACATCAAGGCGATCGAGGCAATTAACTTGACCGTGATTTCGCCCGACGAAGAGACGTCGCCGCTCAGCGCATAAACTCCGAACGCGTAGACCACCGTTCCAATGCCCAGGGCAATCGCTAGCGTCGTCGCCGCATAGACGGCCACGCGGCGCACCACCAATTCCACGTCCATCAGCCGGTAACGAACGACTGAATAACCAAACGACAGGGGGATCAGGACCAGCGGCAGGACCGCGACTTCGGTTACCGGTTCGCCGGCTTCAACTCCCATGACATAGCCGAGCGCGTACAGCAGCGTGAAAGGCACGATCGCCAGAACCGATCCCCACACGACCCACTTCAGCTGCTGGCGCGCGACCGTATTCTTGCTGACGATAAAGCGGCGAATCAGCAGCACCGCGCTGATTACCAGGGCAGCGGCGAAGTGAAAGAAACTAATTTTGTAAAAGCGCGCGACGAACGCCGGCGAGTAGTCCAGCAGCTTCGCTGCGAACGGAATCAGCAGAACAATCTGGTCGCGGAGAAAGATAACGCAGCCGGCCAGCAACAATAGAATCGCCGGCAAATAGAGAAACACGCTGCGCCAGCGGCGCTCGTCGAACAGGCGGTACCGGACCGGATAGATGGCGCTGAAGTGCAAGAAGAGCGGAGCAAATAAAATGAAGGCCGCGTTGCGCAAGACGGCCACCGCCAAATCGAGGTCTCGATAACTGCCCGTCGGAGTGTAGAAGTGAAAGACGAATGCAGCTAAACAGAGCGTGGCAAAGTGAAGCACGAAAGGTGACCGGCCACCTTGCTTGAAGATTACGAACAAGCCGACACATAGATAAACCAGACCGATCAGGTTTACATATAAGTCACTCGTCTTCCACGTTTGAATTGAACCGAGAGTGTCGAGGTCCGCATAATAGAAACGGCTTTCCGCCGGAAACGAAGGCCGCTCGATCAGGTAATGAATCTCACCACCGGCGTCCTTTCCCGTTTTCCGTTTCTCTTCGGCGCGCGCGCGGTCAAGATACATTTGCACGCTGGTCGAGTTCGCGACTGGTTCGCACTTGCTGCCTCGCGCGATGTCTTCGCAACGCTGACCCGTGGGACTGATAGCGATTAGCCGATCGCCGGGAATCATGCGCGCACGGGCGGCTGCCGAATCGGGTTCGACGGCTTTGGCTACGACACCCTGGGCCGTGTCGATCCAGGTAACTCCGTCAGAAGGGGGCGCCTGGTTCTTCTTCAAGCGCTGCGAAAAGTTCAGCGCGCCCGCCGCCACAAGCAGGACGGTAGCGCACAATAAAAACCAGGTTCGACCTGTGAAAACTGAACTCTTCATCTGCTAATACTCAAACAGTTTCGCCGGCAACCACACTCATTCACACTTAACCGGTGCGATTCGAAGCAACCGATGTTCCAACTTGCTAATCACGATCGAAGCGCCCGGCGAAATTGACCTGAGCGGTTTCGGCGGCATTTTCCAAGGTTCGCGGCGCGGAGAAATGTAAGTAAGCAAATGCGTTTGTTGAGCGCGATACGATTTTTTGGAGCCGTCCGAGATTTTGGAGAAACGCGAGGCCTATGAGGACCGAAGAATCGAAACGCAAAAACAGGCGCGCGTAGCCGCCATCTCAGAAGCGAAGTGAGATTCCTCCGCGCACTGAACGCCCGGTCGTTCCTACTTGCAAAAGCGTTTCGCCGTTACTGGTTGTGGGCTGCACATCCAGCAGGTTGCGCGCGTCAAAAATTGCCTGGGCGCGCACCGGCAGGCCGAAGGTTGGCAAATCCTGGCTCACTTGAATGCTTAACGACGGATCGTAAACCGCTAACTGCCCCGCGAACGGATCGATGGCGAAGACGGTCGCTTCGGGTGAAAACCTGAACACAGTCTGAACGTGAGTGCCGGTGGACCAATCGCCGGCGAGCTGCAGTGCTACATTTTGAAAGAAGCCGCTGTCGAAAAGTTGCGCCGGATTGCGAATGCCTGCTGAATTAAGCCGTTGACCCCGGCCAAACGAATAACCGGCCGAGGCATTCCACACGTGATTCAAACGATTGGAATAGACGACGCGCACGCCACGCGCAGAACCTTCCTGGTTCGCCACTTGAATCAATGGATCGCCGGCGCGGCCAGAGAAGCCTGACAATGAAGTAGCCAACAATCCCACGCCTCGGCCTGACGTCATATCCACGAAAGCGGTCGCTTCGACAGTCGAACGGTTACTGAGTTCGCGCTCAATTCCAATTTCAAAGCGACGACTGCGCGCCATCACTGCGCGTCCGCCCACGAATGCCACCGGCTGCGTTGCCGGTTGTTTAAATGCGACGTTGCCGCCTTCGAAATTGGCAGAAGATTGCATCTCTGTTCCGTCAGTTGCCGCAGCATACGCCGCTTTGATTCTGGTTCGCGCGTTTGCGTCGAATTGAATTCCCAGCCGCGGACTAATTGCGCCACGATTGCCGCCGCCCAGGAACCGCGAGTAATCCAACCCCATCAACACCACGAAGCCATCGCGCACAATCCATTCATCGACGGCGCGCACGGACATCTGGCTCAAGCTCGCCTGATTGCGACGGCTTGACGAGGCATTAAGCGTCGGGAATTGAGCTGCTCCAGCAGTAAGGCCGAGACGATGTCGATCGCCCACGCGCATGCGCGCAGTCGTTTCAAAACGTTGCGGCGCCGACGATCCCACGCCGGTCTGGGCAGCAAAGATCAGATCGACGGTTTCTGAAGCCGGCAGAGCAACTGCGAAATTCAGTCCTTCATAACTTCCCACGAACGGATTCGCAGAGCTCGCGAAATAAGTCTCGATGACACCCTGCGGACGCGCGTTACCTTTGTCCTCTGCGGGCGCAGAGTTGGCGGTAACGTCATTCTCTTTCGCGATTGCATCTTCAACCGCGGCGACGGTCGCGTCGGATCCACCATTCGCCTGGAAAATTGATTTCTGTCCCTGCGCCGCGCGCAGGCGCCACTTGACGCTGTCGCGGTCGTTGCGGGTTTCGGGATAAGTGCGTCCGGCGCCTAGAGGCTCGAGGTTGAAGCGATAAGCAATCTCTGCGGACGGGCCAACTGTGACAGATGAGAAAAGGACCTCGCTGAAACCATCCGCCACCGCTTTCAGCGAGTAACGGCCGGCGGGAATTTTGGCTGAGAAGTTTCCATCTGTGCCGGTGCGTGTCTCTTTAACCAACTTATTCGCGCCTTCGCGAATTAATTGAATCAGAGCGCCTGCGAGGGGAGTGCCCCGATCGTCGCGGACCGTGCCGGTGATTGTCGCCAGGCCGCGAGCGCCTTTGGCGTCGGCCGGCGAAACGAAAGCCGTCGCGATGATGGCAATCGCCACCAGCGACGCGCTAAATCTGAAGATGTTTTTCATGGCGGCTGGACCTCCAACCGAAACTCGCGCGGATTCCCGAAGCTGCGCGCGTGAAAGCGAAATGGCTTGCGTACGCCTGACTCGATTTAATGACAGTTCGATTCTCCGCTGCGCTTGTCAGATGCCTGAAGCGGCAATTCTTTACACTCGTCGTGTTTGCCGCTGGGCGAGAGAGACCTTCACCCGCTTGAATGGCAGCAATTCTCAGCTACCGCACTGGCCACTGTCAAGCATCGTTTTGTGAAATTCAGCCCGTATCCAGCTTCAGAAAGTGTGCGCCGCCCTTGATTTTGCCGGCCTGTTTCGCCGTGTTACGATGGACATCCTGATGAGTTACCGCCGGTTTTTCCGCAATCAATGATCGATCAAGTAAAGACAACCCGGCTTCCGAATGGTCTCACCATCCTGACGGAACACATGCCGGGACTGCGTTCCGTAAGTCTGGGAATTTGGGTGCGGCGCGGCTCGCGCCACGAACCGCCAGCGATGAACGGCATGTGCCACTTCATCGAACATGCCCTGTTCAAGGGCACGACCACGCGCAGCGCCCATCAAATTGCGTCTGAATCGGATCGCATGGGCGGGCACCTTGACGCTTACACAACGCATGAGGTCACCGGGTTTGCGGTCAAAGTAGTCGATACTGCTTTGCCTGCCGCCTTCGACTTGATTGCCGATCTGATTGCGAACCCTAAATTCGATAATGCTGATTTGAAGCGCGAGCAGAGCGTGATCATCGAAGAGATGAAGATGATCGAGGACACGCCCGACGAGTTGCTGGGTGAGCTTTTCAACGCCGCGTACTTTCCAAATCACTCGCTCGGCCGGCCCATCGAGGGCACGGTCGAAACTGTTTCAACTTTCGATCGCGAAGCGACGACGAAATTCCATCAGCGAAACTACGCGCCCGCGAACTTGGTAATTGCCGCTGCCGGCAACATCAATCACGAACAACTGGTTGACCTGGCGGTGAAGATATTTGGAAACAGCAACGGCCACGTGGCAGATAAGTCCGACGTGGCTCTGCCTCAACCAGCCGCGCCCATCTTGATCCAAAAGAAGCCGGAACTTGAGCAAGCCCACCTGATAATTGCGGCGCCTTGGCCGTCTGCTACCGATGATGACAGGTACATTGCCAGCTTGCTGGCCACAGTCATCGGCGGCGGCACGTCGAGCCGGCTGTGGCAATCTATTCGCGAAGAGCGCGGCCTGGCTTACGCTATCGGCGCCGGCGGAAACACGTACAGCGACATTGGCATGTTCACGATTTACGCGGGCGCATCGCCGGACAACATCGACGAGGTCTTCGATTTGTGCTTGAAAGAGTTGCGCCGGGTGGTGCGCGAACCAGTTTCTGAAGACGAGCTGCAACTCGCGAAAGAACAAGCCATTGCTACGATCCTTTTGAGCCTGGAGTCATCGAGTTCTCGGGCCGGTGCTTTGGCGCGGCAGGAGATCATTCATGGCCACCGAATTTCACCCGACGAGATCATTCAGCGCCTCCACGGGACTACGCGCGAAGATACTCTGCGCGTGGCTCAGGAATGTTTTGTGACTCCGAAGTTGGCGCTGGGCGCGCTGGGAAACTTTAATGGATTCGCAGTTGATCGATCGCGCCTGGAGATTTGAAGCAGTGACGAGTGACAAGTTACGAGTGACGGGTAAACGCGCTTGCTAACATTCGGGAGTCACTTATCACTTTTGAAAACAGAGCATGTGAGAGGTTATGAGTGACACGGCCAACTGTTTGGCGGTTCACTCATCACTCATACTTGTCACTCGTCACTCGTAACTGGTTATTATGAAACTCTCTGTTCTTGGCAGTGGCTCGACCGGCAACGCCGTTCTCCTGGTCGCCAACGGCACCCGCGTGCTGGTTGATGCAGGCCTCAGCGCGCGCGAAATCGGGCGCCGCATGAATCAGCTCGGAGAAGATCCAAACGCGCTGGACGGAATCCTCATCACCCATGAGCACGGCGATCACGCGGGCGGCCTGCGCGTGCTGATGAAAGATCTGGATTGTCCTGTTTACATGTCGGCAAAAACGCGCGACGCCTACATCTGTGAAAGACGAAATGTGAATAGCGATGAGCCGCGACGCCGGACGGAAGCCTTGCGCGATCGCATGGTCGAGATCGATTCAGGCCGCGACTTTCAGATCGGCCAGATCGATTTTCATCCTTTCACCGTGCCTCACGATGCCGTGGATAACTTTGGTTTTACCGCAACGCACGATGGCGTAAAGGTGGCCACCCTCCTCGATTTCGGCCACGTTACTACTTTGATAACCGAACGGCTGCGCGGTTGCGCCGCCATCGTAATCGAATCGAATCACAGCCGCGACATGCTCAAAACCGTCGAGCATTACCCATGGGAGCTGAAGCAAAGAATTCTTTCGCGGCTTGGCCACCTGTCGAATGAAGACGTGGCTGAATGGTTGACGGACGGCTTCGACGGTCACGCCCGGCACATCGTCCTGGCGCATCTTTCGCAGCGCGCGAACAATCCATACCTGGCGAAGATTACGGCTGAGACGGCGCTCTACGAGCGTTCACCGTTGTTTCGCATGGACACTGAAATCACGCTGTCCTTTCCGAAAGAAGCGACCGCATGGATCGAAGTGTGAGAGCAAGGATGAGGGATGAAGGCTGAAGGATGAAACAACAGCGTGTCTTCATCGTTTGCGCGTTAGTATTTCTTTCTTTGTCGATTGCATGCGGGCAGCGCACGCGACACGCCGGGATTCCCAGCGATGCGCAGGCGGTGCTTGATACCGCGATTCAAGATATCGACGCAGGCCGGTACGAGAAGCTTTACAATGAAGCCGCTGATGAATGGCGCAAGGACGCGACGCTTGAAGACTCGAAGGCGACGCTCCAGCGGCTGCGCGACAAACTGGGACAGGCGCGCGTTCACAACCTGGACACTGCGCGCGAAGAACGCACCGACACGGCGCCGATTCCCGGCCATTCATTAGTTGTGATTTACCAGACGCAGTTCGCACGCGGCGACGCGATGGAAACATTCACGCTGATAGAACATGGCGGGAAATGGTACCTGGCAAAATATTTTGTGAGTTCGACGGCACTGAAATGAAGTCGAGTCAGTACCGCCCGCGTCAGCGGGTGGGTTCGGCACCAACTATGATTGACTGAGTCACCCATCCGCTGACGCAGATGGTACTGACCTGCGATTCACAATGATTGCGAGATACACACTGCCCGAGATGGGCGCACTCTGGTCTGAGCAGACGAAGTTCCAGAAATGGCTGGACGTTGAAATCGCGGTCTGCGAAGTCCACGCAGAGATGGGCGCCATTCCGCGCGATGCGCTCGAGCAAATCAAGTCGCGCGCAAAATTCTCGGTCGAACGCATCAACGAGATCGAGAAGACGACCGATCACGACGTCATCGCCTTCACGACTAACCTGGCTGAATCGATCGGCGAGGCTTCGCGTTTCGTTCACTACGGCCTGACATCATCGGATGTCGTCGATACCGCCAACGCGCTCTTGCTGCGCGACGCCTGCGATATCCTGCTGCAAAAAGTCGATGCACTGCTCGAAGTACTAAAGCGGCGCGCGTTTGAATTCAAAGAGACTCCACAGATTGGACGCACGCACGGTATCCACGCCGAGCCAACTTCGTTCGGAATGACTTTCGCGCTTTGGTACGACGAAATGCGTCGCAATCGCGAGCGCCTTCTGCGCGCGCGCGAAGCCGTCGCCGTCGGTAAGTTGAGTGGCGCCGTTGGATCGTTTGCGCATCTATCCCCGGAAGTCGAAGAAAAAGTCTGCGCGCAGCTCGAATTGAAACCTGCCGCCGTCTCGACACAAATTGTTCAGCGCGATTCCTACGCGGAATATCTCTGTACGCTCGCCGTCATCGCTTCATCGATCGAAAAGTTCGCGCTGCAGGTTCGTCACTGGCAGCGGACTGAAGTTCGCGAGGCGCAGGAAAAATTCAAGAAAGGCCAGAAGGGATCGAGCGCGATGCCGCACAAGCGCAATCCGATTCTTTCCGAAAGACTCTGCGGCATGGCGCGCGTCGTGCGCGCGAATAGCATTGTCGGCCTGGAAAATGTGGCGTTGTGGCATGAGCGCGACATCTCGCATTCATCGGCCGAGCGCGTCGTGTTGCCTGACTCGAGCATCGCGACTGATTACATGTTGGCGAAAGCCGCTTCGCTGATCGACGGGCTGGTGGTTTATCCGGATCGGATGCTCGAGAATTTGAACGCCACGCGCGGGTTGGTTTTCAGCGGCCAGTTGCTCCTGGCGTTGACGCAAGCCGGCGTCGCACGCGAAACGGCCTATGAATGGGTGCAGCGAAACGCGATGAAGTCGTGGGACGAAGGCGCGGATTTTCGCGAGCTTGTTTCCGCCGATCAAGACATCGCCAAAACTCTCTCGGCAGAGCAGATCGACGGCGCATTTTCTTTAGACAAGTATTTGAAGAACGTGGGCCAGGTGTTCGCGCGCGTCTTTGTGTAAAGCTGCGGTGTAAAGCTGCGCGAGCGCAATGCCGGCTTTACTTAATCCACTTATCAGCCATCTTGCCGACAATTGGGAACTTGTACATCACGCCCTGGTAGGCTTTGACCGCCGACACAATCAATCCTATGAGATAGCCGACGATCAGGACCATCCAGACCAGAAACAGAACCATCCCGATCAGGCCACTGAACATTCCGCCCAAGGCGCCGGCTGAGGACCCAGCCGCAGTGGTGGCAACGCTGGCCACGGCGCCCACGATCATCATGATGAAAAAGAGTACCACCAGCGCAATCGCAACGATCACAAAAGCCACGTGCAGCAGGATCGATTGCAGCGCGTGAAACTTTACGAAGCGATTTTCCTTCTCCATGATGAGGCTGATAATCGCGATGATGCCCACGGGATAACCCAGTGCGGCGGCGACATTTCCATCAAGGCCCAGGGCAGACTTGCCTGTATCCATTTCGTTTCTCCTGACAGACGTAACGGCGGTCTGAAATTATTTATTGACGATGTTCCAGGCGATGTTGCCGATGATCGGCAGCTTGTAGTATTGCCCCTGGTAAGCTTTGATCGCAGCCAGAATCAAGAAGGCGAGCAGCACCAGTCCGACTAAAATCCTGACGAGTAGCAGCCCCCAAAATGCTGCAAAGCCAAGCGTGTCGCCGAGGGCCATGTCGACCACCAGCATCAGGACGCGGAAAGCTATGCCGACGACGATCCAGACACCGCCATAAAGCAGCGCTTGCATTGCATGAAATTTGAGCAGCCGGCTGGTTTTCTCGATGATGAAAAAGACCAGGCTCAGAATGATGCCGAGACCGCAGCAAATCATCGTCAGATAACAGATCATCGACGCGACATTAGCGTCCATTCCGATGCTGGCTTTGCCGCCCGGAGGTTCCGGCGACGGCGATGGCGGTGCTGTGTATGGCGACGACATGATGACGTTCTCCTCTTTAACTGTCCGGTATGACTTGCGGAACGGCGCAAATACTATGATATCGGCTACCGTAAAAGCAACGTTTTGCCGTATTATCTTGCGTTCTTTGGTGAGCAGTTTTATGACGCCCTCTCCCTCTCTGTAAGGGGACAGGGACCAAGCAAGATGAAAGCAAAAGTTTACGTCACACTAAAACCGAGCGTCCTGGATCCTCAAGGAAAAGCAATCAAGCACTCGGTCGAGCTGTTGGGTTATGGCGGCGTCAGCGACATACGCCAGGGAAAATATTTCGAGATTGGACTCGAGGGCGGATTGACTGAAGACGACGCGCGCACCGAAGCGACGCGCATGGCGCGCGAGATTTTGTCCAACCCGATCATCGAAGATTTTCGCGTGGAGATTGAGAAGTGAAATTCGGTGTCATAGTTTTTCCGGGCTCGAATTGCGATCACGACGCCTATCACGTGGTTTCGAAACACGTGGGCCAGCCCGTCGATTTCATCTGGCATCGCGAAACCGATCTCTCGGCATATGACGCTGTGATCATTCCGGGCGGCTTTTCTTACGGCGATTACCTGCGCGCTGGCGCGCTGGCCAGTTTCTCTCCGGTGATGACGGCAGTTAAGAAATTCGCGGCCCACGACAAGCTGGTGCTGGGTATCTGCAACGGCTTTCAGATTCTTTGCGAAGCCGGCCTGCTGCCCGGCGCGTTGATTAGAAATCGTGAACTGCATTTCGTATGCGAGCACGTGAATGTGCGCGTGGAAAATGCCGACACGCCGTTTACGCACGAGCTTCAGCGCGGCCAGGTTTTGAAGATGCCGATTGCCCATGCTGAAGGAAACTATGTCTGCGACGACGTTACTTTCGAGGAATTGAAGCGAGACAATCGCATCATCTTTCGTTACTGCGAGCCGGACGGCAGCGTGACTGACAAGGCAAACATCAACGGTTCGCGTGACAACATTGCCGGCATTTGCAGTCGCGGCCGGAATATCCTGGGCCTGATGCCCCATCCCGAACGCGCGTGTGAAGACGCGCTAGGCTCGAGCGACGGCCGCACACTTTTTCATTCTTTGGTTGGCGCATTGGCCGCTGCCGCGTAAAATCGCGCCGCGTGCTTTTAATTCCGCAGGAGGCAAACTTCGATGAGGCTAAATTCCAGCATGCTCGCCGGGGGCATGATCGTACTGGCGATCTTCGCCTGTAACAACTCCAACAACCGGAACTCGAACAACAACGGATCGAATCGGCCGGCGAATGCCGAAATCTACGTCGATTCGGTTCACATGGCGAAGGACAACAACGGTGACGCGGGCGAATCGACCACGTCATTTGCACCCAGCGATCGCATGGTGCACGTCGTCATCAACCTGAACAAGGCGAAAGCTGGAACCCAGGTCCGCGTCGTCTGGACCGCCGCCGATGTCGAGGGCGCGAAGGACAAAGAACTAAAGTCGCTCGACTACACCACGACGGCGTTTGATAAGACGATTCCCGGATACCTGAAGTGGTCGCAGGATTGGCCGCGCGGCCAGTACAAGGTCGAGATTTACATCAATGGCGTGCTCGATAAGACGATCAATTACAGCGTCGACTGAAATTGCTCCGCTTGATTGTTTGGCTGAAGCGCGCGAATAGATCGCGCGCGGCATTCTCATCATGAACCGATCTATTCCAGTGCTCATCATTGTCGTTGTCCTGGTCGCAGCGATTGGCGCGGTCTGGCTGTTCTCTCGAACATCGCCGTCGTCAACACCGGCCAGGCCTACGCCCAGCGACAGTTCAGCGCCGGGCGCCCAACCGCCCCACGTTCGCGGCAACGCAAACGCGCCGGTGACCGTGGAAGAGTTTGCCGATTTTCAATGTCCCACGTGCGGCTTTTACTATCCGGAACTCAAAAAGATCGAAGGCGAGTTTGGCGATCGTCTCAAAGTAATCTTCCGCGAGAACCCACTCGTGCCGACGCATCAGTTTGGACTGGTGGCAGCGCAAGCCGCGGAAGCGGCCGGCTTGCAGGGCGAGACGCAGTTCTGGGCCATGCACGACAAGCTGTTCGAAAACCAGAGGACCTGGAGCGAAGCGAAAGACAAGGATGCCGTCGTCGCCATGTTTGTTGATTACGCGAAACAGATCGGCGTGGATGCAGATCGTTTCATGCGCGATATAAACGGCGAAGCTGTGGCCCAGCGAATCTATCAGGACGGCAAACGCTCGCACGACCTGGGCGTGAATCAAACTCCAACTTTTTATGTAAACGGCAAGGAAGCGAAGGACGATTCCTGGAAACCGGACGGCCTGCGGAAAATGATCAAGGCCGCGCTCGACGGAGCCGAGCAGTGAGTTCAGCGGCGGCTTCATCCACCTCAAACTCCATTCTCTGGAAATATCTTCTGATGGCCGCCGTGTCACTCGTGGGGCTCGGCGATGCAATTTATCTGACCATCAAACACATAACGGGCGAGACCTTGCGCTGTTCGGTCATCAGCGGCTGTTCGGAAGTTCTAAGCAGCCCTTACGCGCAGGTCGGGCCGCTGCCGCTCGCGGCGGTAGGCGCGGCGGCATATTTCGTGGTGTTCAGCCTGGCGATACTTGCGGCGTTTGGCTATCGAGCGATGATTCTGCCGCTCAGGATTTTGCTGGCGCTCATGTTCCTCGCGACGCTCTGGCTTTTGTACCTGCAGGCTTTCGTCATTCATCACTTCTGCCAGTATTGCCTGCTGTCAGCGGCGGTCACCACAACACTGGCGATAATTGTTTTTCTGCCCACTTCACGCGCAAAAAAAAGCGTCGCGCCGACAAACTAAGCGCCCGCTTGCCACGTCAAAGTTTTCGACTGATAATCGCAACTTCCCTGAATTGGTCTTCGAAAGGAGTTTCGAAATGAAAAAGCATTACTCGGTTTTTATTGTGATTGCTTCCCTGCTGGTTATTGCGTTGGCGGCGGTTGCCGGAAGCGGCAGCAGCGATGTGCCCACCCCGCCGGCCATCGGAACGGTAATTGACGACTTCAAATTGCCGGACACTTCCGGAACCGAGCATTCGTTGAAATCTTTAGCCGGCGACAAAGGCGCGGTGATTATTTTCATCGCCACGCGCTGTCCCATTTCGAACGCTTACAACGACCGCATGCAGAAGCTCGCCGAAGATTACAAAGCGAAAGGCATCAACGTCATCGGCATCAATTCGAATGTGACTGAGCCGGTCGCGGAAGTGAAATCTCACGCGACGGAAAAAGGTTTGACGTTCATGATTCTCAAAGACGAGGGCAACAAGATTGCCGATCGGCTGGGCGCGACGCACACGCCGGAAAGTTACGTGCTCGACGCTAACATGAAACTCGTCTATCACGGACGCATCGACAATTCGCAACGCATCGAAGGCGTGACCGCGAACGACCTGCGCGACGCGCTCGACGAAATGCTGGCCGGAAAAGCGATCAGCAAGACGGGCGGCGCGGCATTTGGTTGCTCGATCAAGAGAGTTTCGTAATTCCATGCGTTGGTTACTTCTATCTCTGTTACTCGCGTTCGCCTTCATGGCCACGACTGGCGCGCCCGCGCAAACATCCGTGCAAACAAATGGCCCGGGCCCTGTGGCCGCGACAGAGATTAAGCAAATCGACCTTGACGGCTTAAAACAGATCCTGCAGCGCGACGGCAAAGACGCGCGCCCGCTGCTCGTGAATTTTTGGGCCACCTGGTGCGACCCATGCCGCGAAGAGTTTCCCGACCTGGTGAAGCTCGACACCGACTACGGGACCAAGAAAATAAATTTCTTGGCCATCTCGCTGGACGATGTCGCTGATCTGAAAACGGCAGTGCCGAAATTTTTGCAGGAGATGAAAGCGACGATGCCGGTCGTGCTTTTGAACGTCAACGATCCCGAACCGGCGATCAAGGTCGTTGATGCAGCCTGGGACGGGCAACTGCCGGCGACATTTCTTTACGACAAGGACGGCAAAGTCGTCTTCAAACATTTTGGCCGCATCAACACGCCAGAACTGCGCGCGGCTCTGGACAAGGCAATGAAAGAATAGTGATGCGTTATGAGTAATGAGTGATGAATAAAAACTTGTCGGCGTCTCTCATCACTCATTACTCATCACTCATTACTAAAAAATGATCACTCCTGAAGTAGTCGCCCAGCACAATCTCTCTTCCGAAGAATTCAAACGCATCAAGGAACTGCTCGGACGCGAACCAAACCTGGTCGAGCTCGGTGTTTTCTCGGTGATGTGGTCTGAGCACTGCTCGTACAAATCCTCGCGCGTTCATCTGAAGCGCCTGCCGACTCAAGGCGAGCGCGTCATCGTGCCGCCGGGTGAGAACGCCGGCGTCGTCGATGTAGGCGATGGCTGGTGCGCGTGCTTCAAGATCGAATCGCATAATCACCCGAGTTTCATTGAACCATTTCAAGGAGCGGCAACCGGCGTTGGTGGAATTCTACGCGACATCTTCACGATGGGCGCGCGACCCATAGCCGCGCTGAACAGTTTGCGATTCGGATCGCTTGACGATCCGAAAAATGGCCGGCGCAATCGTTCGCTCCTCGCGGGCGTCGTGGCGGGCATTGCGCACTACGGCAACGCATTCGGCGTCCCGACAATCGGCGGCGAAGTCTCTTTCAATGACGCGTACGCTCTGAATCCGCTGGTCAACGCGTTCGCGCTCGGGCTGGTGCGCAAAGATCAGATTTTCTTTGGCAAAGCCGCCGGCGTCGGCAACCCGGTTTTGTACGTCGGCGCAAAAACGGGCCGGGACGGAATTCACGGCGCGACGATGGCTTCGGCGGAGTTCGATGAAGAGGCTTTGGAGAAGCGTCCCACGGTTCAGGTCGGCGATCCGTTCCTGGAAAAGCTTCTGCTCGAAGCTTGTCTCGAAGCGATGCGCAGCGGCGCCATCGCCGGAATCCAGGACATGGGCGCAGCGGGTCTCACCTGCTCGACTTGCGAAATGGCTGCGCGCGCGGACACTGGAATCGAGATCGATCTTTCATTGGTCCCGCAACGCGAAACCGGGATGACTGCTTATGAAATGCTTTTGTCCGAATCGCAGGAGCGCATGTTGCTTGTCGCGCACAAGGGCCGCTCGAAAGAAGTCGTGGAGATCTTCGCGAAATGGGATCTCGACGCGGTCGTCATCGGTCACGTTCGCGACGATGGCCGCATGCGCGTCAGCCACGAAGGTGAATTAGTTTGCGACGTGCCGGTGAAAGCGCTTACCGATGAAGCGCCAATCTATGAGCGTGCCATGCGCGCTCCAGTTTCAAGTTCAGAGTCTGAAGTGCGGAGTGAACAACCCGCATCGAGGGGAACTCCGAACTCCGAACTCCGAACTTCGACCACGCATTCTCCAGACTCCAAACTCAAGACTTCAGACTGTAACGATGCGCTTCTTCAGCTCCTCTCTTCTCCTAACCTCGCTTCTAAAGAATGGGTCTATCGCCAATACGATCACATGGTGCGCACGAACACGGTGGTGTTGCCGGGCGCGGATGCGGCCGTGGTGCGCATAAAAGAAACGCGCAAGGCCCTGGCAATCGCGCTCGACGGCAATGGCCGCTACTGCGCGGCAAACCCTCGCGAAGGCGCGAAGCTCGTCGTCGCCGAAGCCGCGCGCAACGTCGTTTGCGTAGGCGCTCGCCCGATCGCGATTACGAATTGCCTGAACTTCGCTTCGCCGGAACGGCCGGAAGTGATGTGGTCATTCTCAGAAGTAATCGACGGCATGGCGGAAGCTTGCCTTGCTTTCAACACGCCCGTCGTTTCCGGCAACGTTTCGTTCTACAACGAAACGGAAGGCCGCGGTGTTTTGCCGACACCGGTCATCGGCATGATTGGATTGATCGAAGACGTGAAGCGCGTAATTCAACCCGGCTTCAAGAATGAAGGCGACGTGATCGCGCTGCTCGGCGAAACGCGAGACGATCTTTCAGTCAGTGAGTATGCGACGCAGATGCGAGATGGCGCGATGGATGCGGCACGGGGCAGTAGCCCGAGCGTCGATGGGGGCGGAAACTCGACCGTAAGGGAGGGTGCCAACGCCGCTGTTCCCAAACTGGACATCAAGCTTGAACTCGCGGTGCAATCCGCATGCCTGCGCGCAGCGGAAGCCGGGCTGCTGCGTTCGGCGCACGACTGTTCCGACGGTGGATTTGCCGTCACTCTGGCTGAGTGCTGCTTCTCTTCTCTTAATCGGGCAGCGATCGGCGCACAAATAAATCTCGAATCGGGACTGCGAAGTCTGGAGTCGAATACGGCTCCGCCATCTGCAGACTCCAGACTCCAGACTCCAGACTCTTCGGTCGCAGACTCCAGACTCCAGACTCCAGACTCTTCGGTCGCAGACTCCAGACTCCAGACTCCAGACTCTTCGGTCGCAGACTCCAGACTCCAGACTCCAGACTCTTCGGTCGCAGACTCCAGACTCCAGACTCCAGACTCTTCGGTCGCAGACTCCAGACTCCAGACTCCAGACCCCAGACTCTTCCTATTCGGCGAGACTCCTTCACGCATCGTTATCAGCTTCGACCGATCGATGCAGGATATGATCGAGCAGATCGCTTCGGAAGCCGGTTGTGCGTTGACACTTCTGGGCGAAGTTGGTTCGGATCGTTTGCGAATTGAAACGGACGGAGAGGAACTAATTAATCTGGGTGTAGCTGAACTGGAAAACGCGTGGCGTCCTTCTCTTGCGCATAAACTCCAGGCCGAAGCCCTGACGGCGGGTGCGGAATAGACGACGAGTCCGGCGGGAAACCCCAATTTACGATTTCCGTTTACGCGGCATTAGAGTCGCTGACTTCTCAAGGTTTTGCAGCCGCTCTAGCTTGTCGGATAAGACTTCGAAATAGTGAAGTAACGCGTTCGACGCATCCACATCTAAATAAGTTGTGCCATCAGCGAAGGTCACTCGCTCAATCATCACGATAAGCAGACCTTTCATGCGCCCCTTCCACCCGAGCTCGTTACGAAGTTCGGCCGTCAATTCCGTGACTTGCTCTGGTGCCGAAGTCTTAATAATCGCGCCGGGCTCCAACACCCCGGTCGCCGGATGCGGATTGAGTGTTCCGCCAGTCCCGTAGGAAGTCCACATCACCGGTGTCACGGAGCTAATCGCTTTTGTTCCGACGTTTCGAACGTTGTAGCTAATTTCGAAATCATGAGTTTGCATATTCATGAAGAGCTTCGGATCTTCAATTCTTACCGGAGCACCGGGTTGGGCGACGATAGCGAGCGTTATCTCAGCACTAGGCACCATCACGTAAGAGCGATCACGGGATGTCTTCGATTGTGCATCAACACCAAAAACCGCAGACAGAACAAAGACGAACGAGACCAAGAATTTCGCTGACATACACGCTCCTTTTGGCTCTTGAAACTCCCCAACTAACCGTATACTCGATCAAGACCGCGGTTTTGCCAATTCGGGCAATTCTTGAAGAGCTACTTGCATCACTCCTCACATTTCAGCTTGACAGTCCCTTGTCCTCGAAACGAGTCACCGTTTTGATAGGTGCCACCGACACTAATCCGCACACTATTCGTTGTACCACTGCCATTCAGATTACGTTTTAGGGGGATAAAAATCTCGCCTCTGGGAGGGCTATCATAAATGTGCCAGTCAGGATCGCCGGTGAAATGGAACTTATTATCCGCTGTAAGGAGTACAAAATTAGTTATTGCATTATTACAACAGCTTCCTGTCTCCGACGGGAGGTCGAATCGCACCTTGATGACAAAGTTGTCTCCACCGCAAGCATCCGGCCCAGGTTCATTTCTGGTGTCAATGTTTAATTCAGCGGTGTTAACGGCTGGGATAAAGGCAGTTGAGTGGTTCGTGTTTTCCAAATGGACGTCGCGAAACTGAACGGCTAGGAGAATGTCGAGAATAGCATCGATAGCCTCAGGAAAACTCCCATCAAAGATGCATTCTAAACCATCCCAATCATAGCGATCGCGCCAGCCAACAAAAGCAGTGACGTCCGTTCTCCCGGCATCGACGGCATTTAGTGTCATGTTAGTTTCACTAGAAGGTCCAAAACTTACAATCGGCTGGTCAGCCGACCAATCAGCGCCAACGGGATAGGGACCCATAGTGTAGCCGTAGTTCCATGACGCGGTTTCTACGACGGAACCTTGTCCTGACTGACCATTAAACAGTGGGTCGCTAGGGATTGTTCCCCAGACGTCATACGTAGGGCCGCAATCCATTGGGCAACTGTAGCTGGAGCTCACCTTGTTATTTCTACTCACCATTTCTGTGCGACCAATTAGAACGATCTTGCCTTGGGAAGAACTCTGCACTGCCCATTTGAATTGACCATGCGACACGTCGCTCGGAAGTGCACGGCCATTGATATCTCGTATTCCATCATCGCGCATCCGCTCCAAATCGAACGTCGCGGTTGCTCGCGGTTGGAGCTTCCGTGAACCGAGCGTGAACTTCCCGCCGTCATAAGCTAACTCAATGATGTACTGCACAGGTTCATCGGTGATGTTGGTAACGTAAGCGATTGATTTGTAGTCGCCGTCGATCTTCCAAGGATACGCGCCGGTCATGGAGCGAATCGGGCCTGAATCGCGAAGTGGAATGTCGTAATCGACTCCGGTTCGACTATCAGTAGCGTAAAGCGAGCCGATAACTGAACCGGCTGCGGCCCAGTTTGTAATCTCAACACTTACCACATCAAGATCGTTTCTGCTTATCGCGGCGTTTCGTAGTTCCGAAAGATCGACCTCTTTCGTTTCGCGTGGAGCTAAAGAAACTTGCGAGAGTGTTAAGGCGCTATCGCTGCCCGATGAAGGTTCTATCTTGGGCGAGACTGCGATTGACGAATCAGTCGTGTTCTCTAAAACCAAGTGCGGCGTGGTGTCTTTAACACGAAAGCCGTTCGCATAGAGGTTTGATTGTTTCGCTCGTGTGGGATCATAAAACCGAATGACGCTGTTGAATGAGCCGTCTTTTGTGGTGATGATTCCAGTGGGGACGATACTTCCGGCAGCGCCAGTGACGACAATCTTCACAGACTCAGTGCCCTGCTCGTGATACTCCTCGCGGACGATTTCGGTGGCATGCGGCTGCAAGTTGACTGTACGCGTGTGGCCGTTGCCAAAGCGGACACTGGCGCTAGTCGCGGCGTCGCTGATGTTACCAAGCGCCACGATTGTTTCGCTTTTCTTTGGCATCCACCAGGCGGCTTCGTAAGCTGCTGATTTCGATTCGTCCTTGACCGTGAAGAACTCATCAACGCTGCCGCCGCCATTAACTCCGAGAAAACGAAACTGTGACCACATCTGCCGGTTCGCTCCGTAGTACGAAAGGGCGAATCCACCCCAATTGCCTTCACCACGATAACGTCGCGGCAGCAGGTCGCGAATGTTGACGTAGCGAATTTCGGCAGATTGAATGTGGATGGGATCGGCAACCACGGTTTCGCCGTTTCGTTTATAAAACACCGGCGTAACGTCCATTGCTTCGGGACTGCGAGAGTTGAAAACAATCTCGCCGCCATTAGCCTCCGGCAAGTCAATTAGAGGAATGTAAACTAGTTGATCGCCCGGGGGAGAACATCGCGTGCACTTGTTGCCGGCTTTCTTGTCATGTCCTGGCAAAAGGGTTTGTCTTGGCTGCGGCGCGGCTTCTGATAAGCGCTGCGAACTCTGGGAAATCAGAAGCGAGGCGCCTAAAACCAAAAGCGCTACGATGCAGACGAATCTCCGCTTGAATTGAATTGTTCGATTCGATCGACGCATGGGACACCGCCTTTCGGGAATAAACGGTTGACGCCGAAGCTAACGGGCGAGTTTGCGGATTCCGCAGGCTCATGGGCTAGCCCTTAAAAAGTGCTCGCACTATAGCACTCGCAGAGTCAAAGTCAACATATTTTTGAGCCTTGGGAGGATAGTGCAAATTGCTGCGACGAGTAAGTGAGAGACCAGGTCACGCTGTGAAATCGCGAGCCGCAGCCAACCAAACTTCGCCGGCGCTGACGCCGCGCTCGTTTGCGCGGGCGACGCAGTCTTCGTGTTCCGGCGAGGCCTTGGTTGATCCATCAGGCAGGTTCGCGATCTTCATCCTGACGTTGCCGTAAATAGTCTCGACAGTTTCGATGCGCCGCGGCAGACTGTAACGCGTCATTTGCGTCTCGCGAATGCCGAGGGTGGTGCTGTGATGAAGCAGAATGTCGCGAAGCTTCTCTGCATCATCGTCTCGACAAAGAACTTCCACGACAGTCCCGGGGCGATTCTTCTTCATCTGCACCGGCGTCAACCAAACATCGAGCGCGTTGGCTTCAGTGAGTTGCTTCATCAGAGGCTCGTACCACTGCGGATTCATGTCGTCGATGTTGCACGAAAGCTGAACCAGCCGCTCGACGATCAGGCCCTCGCTTGCTTCGTTAGTTTCGCCAATCGTGATGCGCAGAACATTCGGACGATCAGGCCAGTCGCGCTGGCCTGCGCCATAGCCAACCCGCTCAACTTTCATCGCCGCCATCGTGCGGAATTGTTTGACCAGCGTCCGCGCGAGCGTGGCGCCGGTCGGCGTGACGGTTTCACCTTCGATATCAACGCCAAACACCGGGACTTCTCGCAGCAACAGAGCGACGGCCGGCGGCGGCACGGGCAAAACTCCATGTTCAGTTTTCACGGTGCCACGCGACCACGGCAACGCGCCGCAGTAAATTTCTTCGATTCCAAGCTCCTCAAAACCAACGAGCGCGCCGACGATGTCGACGATCGTATCGACGGCGCCGACTTCGTGAAAATGAATTCGCTCGACAGGAACACCGTGCACCTGGCTCTCGGCTTCCGCCAGCAAGCGGAGCGCTACGATGGCGCGCTCTTGAATCGACGGAGAGACTTCGGCCTGCATCACGATTGAAGCGAGATCGTGCAGGCCTCTGTGTGGTTGATGCGGCGAAGAGAGAATGTTGACCTGAGTTGCGCTAATGCCGCGCTTGTTGACGCGCTCGACTTTGAGCTCCACGTCGCCGAGTTTCAGCTTTCCGATCAACTCACGCAGGTTCTGCTCGGGCCAACCAGAATCGATGAGCGCGCCCAGGAGCATGTCGCCGCTGATGCCGCTGGCACAATCGAGATATGCGATGCGGGTCACTGGATTGCGGCCTCCGCGCGACGCGCAACTCGCAAGCGGCTCAACATTCGATGCGCCGCCGCCGCCGCGCCTAATCCATTGTCGATGTTCACCACGGTCAATCCGGTCGCGCAACTATTCAACATGCCGAGCAGCGCCGCCAAGCCGTTGAAGCTCGCGCCATAACCGACACTGGTCGGCACGGCAATCACGCTGCTATCAACCAAACCGCCAACCACGCTCGGCAACGCGCCTTCCATTCCGGCAACAACGATCACGACATCTGCATCGCGCAAAGTGCTCGCGTGTTCAAGCAAACGATGAATTCCGGCCACGCCAACGTCGTAAAGTGTTTCGGTTGAGTTACCGAGAAAGCGAAGAACCTCCGCTGCTTCCTCCGCGACCGGAATGTCCGACGTCCCGGCTGCAATTACCAGCGCGCGGCCAACCTCAGTTTGCGGAAGGCTGCCAGCTTCGATGATTCGCGCAACTGGATGATGAACGGATTCCGGCAAAGTTTCACGGACAGCTTCAAAGTGCTCTTCTGTTATCCGCGTCGCCAGCGCCGTTCCCGTCCGCTCAACCATCGCGGACATGATCGCCGCCACCTGCGCAGGCGATTTGCCCTGCCCAAAAACAAATTCCGGCATGCTTTGCCGCAAACCGCGATGATGATCGAGCCGCGCGAAATCGCTGATTGGCTCGACAGGTTGCCAACGCAGGCGCTCGAGCGCTTCCTCCGGCGAAACCTTTCGGTCGGCGACCAGAGCCAGCAGCTGAGCGATAGTTTCTCTATCCACGATTCCCTAATCCTTCATTCATGCTGCCGTGTCGCAGGCCTTCAAGATCGATGGTCACGTAACTGTAACCGGCGCTTTTGACTGCCTCGACGATTTCGTCGCGCCGGGCAATCGCGCGATCAATCAAGTGCCGATCGACTTCGACGCGCGCCAGCTTGTCGTGATGACGCACGCGCAGATCGTCAAAGCCCAGACGGCGCACGGCGGCTTCAGCGCGATCCACCTGTGACAAGACGCCGCGAGTGATTGCTACCCCATATTCGACGCGGCTCGACAAGCAAGCCATCGGCGGCTTGGCCCAATTACTCAAGCCCAGATAACGCGCCAGCTCGCGAATCTCATCTTTAGTCATGCCCACTTCGGCCAGCGGACTGCGCACGCCCAGCTCGCGCCCGGCTTTTCTGCCCGGGCGATACTCGCCCGAATCGTCCGCGTTGAAACCATCGAGGATCACTTCAAACTTTTGTTCGGCTGCGACGCGCGCCAGCGCCGCGTAAACGTGCGCCTTGCAGAAGTAACATCGGTTGATTGGGTTCGCGGCGTATTCCGGATCTTCGACTTCCCGCGTTTCAATGGTGAGGCAACGCAGACCGATCTCGTTCGCCAGCGCGAGGGCATCGCGTTTTTCATCTGCCGACAGGCTGGGCGAGACAGCCAGCACTGCGAGCGTCATCTCGCGGCCCAATGCATCGAAGGCGACTTTCGCGATCAGCGTGCTGTCCACGCCTCCGGAAAACGCAATCAGCGCCTTCTCTGACTTACCCAGGATATTTCTCAGTTGTTCGTATTTGGTTTGAGCCTGGAGAGAGAGTGAAGACTTCGCTGCCGGCAGTTCTGTGCTAACCAATTTTTGTTCGCTCCGTTTTATGTTGAGCAAACAGTCTAGCACTTGCGCCTTCGCGAGTCAGGCGACGCTTCAGCGAACTCGTTTCTAAGCAGCGTTACTTGCGGGCGAGCACCACCGGGGCTTGTTCGGCAGCGCGAATCTTTTCAAAGAAGCTGCGAACGCTGGCGTATTGCTCGACGGGAACGGTGGCGCCGCGCTGGATCAGCTTGCGCGTGAAGAGCAATTCGCCGCCCTTCACTTCGTAATTCGTCGTATAAGATCCAAACGACGTATCGAGTTTGACTGCGTCGGGCAGCTCATCGACCTCGAATCCGGCCGGCAACTTCACGTGGACAATTTCTGAAAACGAGTTTGAGTCGAGCACGACTGGGTATTTGCGTTTTGACTCAGTAAGCGCCAGCGACGCGCGACGCGAAACGAGCGCCGGCTTAAAGATGAGCAGGCGATCCTGCATTAGCTGACCGTAACGCGGCGCCGTAAATTCTATGTCGAGATTGAAATGGCCCGCGGCGGCATCATCGCGCGGCTCGACTTTGCTGACGCGCGCCGCGGTGGCGCCGGCGGTGACCCAATTCTCGATCGTCTTGACATAGTCCGCGCGTGAATGAGCGCGCAGCTCTCCGCGGTAACCGGCGCCCCACTGTCCGTTTGCATCTTCACGAATCGTGGCCGTGAGCGCGCCCGCCTCGTCCAGCGTCGCTTCAATCTTGCGATCGAGGAGGTTTGTTTCGGCCGGAGCCGATGGCATCTTGACCAACCCATCTGAGTCCTTCGTATCGATCAAAGCCAGACTGCCTTGCAAGTAAGCCGGCAGGTCGCCGAGCGAGGTCTGCTCGTCTGTGGGATCGAAAATTAGGAGCCGGCCCAGCTTGGCGTGTTGAATGATTGTCGGGCTTTGAGTTTCGTCGCTGACTTTGATAGCGATGATGCAATGATTGAATTGTTGAGGCGAAGGCCACTCAGGCCGCACGTATTGGGGATCGCCGGAATAAATGCTCACCGGAAAAGCAACGATGCCGACGACCTTTAGCATTGCACGCATCAGGTTCGCCTTGTCTTTGCAATCGCCGTAAGACTTCGCGAACACTTCCGTGGCCGTATGCGGCCGATATCCGCCGCCGCGTCCCAGACCCGTTTGAATGGAAATGTATTTCACGCTCTGCACATACCGCCCGATTGCCTGTATGCGCTCGAATTCTGTTTTCGAGTTCGCCGTCAGATCGCGCGCCTTTGCTTCCAGTGCCGGATCGCTGGTGACTTGCGGATCTTCAAGCTCGCTCATCCATTGAGACACCTGGGCCCAGTCCGCGAAAGTCTTCACCGTGGCACTGTTCGATCCGGCCGCGGGAAAGTAACTGACAGCCACGCGTGGCGCGAGCGTCGAGACGGGCGGGCTCATCGGCTCTTTGGCGATCGGGGACAAATCGTGAAGCTCCCAAGAATAACTGGCGCCGGAAACCGTGGCTGCAACGTCGGCATGATTGAAAGTGACGCTGCTCGCGCGCCAGCCGCCCGGCAAGACTAAAGTGACGCGCGAAACAAGCGCCGGCATTCGATCCTGAAACTCCCATTCGAACTGGCTGAAGATGGATCGATCTTCGCTGGTCATCTGATAGCCGAAAACGTTGCCGGTATCCGCGTCATCCTCAGCGACGATGGCTTTGGCTCGGTACTCGTTGTAAACGTCGTTCACCGCCAGCGCGATGTCGATTGTTTGGTCCTTTCCATAATGTTTAGCCGGACCGGACGAGCGCACCAGCCACGCCTGCAGATCGCGCACCTTGCCGGTGTCGGTCTGATATATCTCGCGCGCTATCGCCTCGGCGCGACCTTCCCGCGTCAAGATGCGCACGGCATAGGTGCGCGTCGTCACGACCCGGCCATCCTCGCCCACGGTGATTTTTTGATCGTTCAGAAGTACGACTGCCGGGACATCCTTGTCATACGCAGGCGAAGGCATCGACGCGGCTTGCTGCAGCCATGCCGGCACATCGTCGCCGGCGAACACCGGCGCCGACGCGATAAAGACAAGAACCAACGTGAGAGCGAGCTGGAAAATTTTGTTCATTAGCTTAGCCGGCGGCAGCCTGTTTCAGGGTAATTGTGTGTTCGTCGTTTCGATGAAGCTGATCGAACAGCAACTTGATCTGGTCGTAGGCGGTGTGCGGGAAGAGCAGGTTGCCGTCACCACCGAAAAAGAACTCGCGGTGCAATACCAGGGTCTTATGGTCGGGAGTCACCCCCAACGAAACGTTGTACTTGCTGATTACCCCCGCGCCGAACGGAGCAGGCTTTTCCGCGTTCTCGAGCCCGTAGCCGGACGGCAGCGCAAACTCGACCACGTCATCGTGCGACCAGGGGTAATGAAAATAAATATCGTACTTACGCGTGGCGCTGGAGAACAGAGAAGGTTCGCCGTACTCGAAGAAGCTGGGCTCCAGGAAAAGCCGCTTGCCGGTCTTCTGGGCGTATTGCGGCACGCGAATCTTGAAAGTCTGGACCAACGGCTTGTCGCCGTCGTTCAAGTTTTCGATCGCGACATTTGATACTTCACCAGTGCTCAAACGCTGTTTCAGTTCTTCCTTCAAGTCTTCTTCGCGTTTGTTATCTGACTTATCGTAATTCTCCAGGCGGTAGGTCAGCGCCGACTGGCCGGTATATTCGATGCGCACGTCGCCTTCCAAAGTTCCATCTTCAAGCAGCGTGAAGGTTCCCTTGCGATGCGCCCGGGTTTTTTCCGGGCCGGTAAACGGAGTGCGTATCCAGGTGAATTCCTTTTCGCCGACCAGCAGCGCCCACACGTCCTCTTCGTACCAGATCAACATGCCGCAGGGCAGAAACTTCAGGCCGGGATTGAAGAACTTCCAGCCGTCGCCGACTTTCACAGCGATTGCCGCCGGATGAACGAAAGATTCGTTGGCCATCTCTGGCTTGAAAAACATCTCGCTGCGATTGCCTGAGAATGCAATGCGTGCGTCGTAACCCAGCGCATTCGCCAGTCCTCCGAAAAGCAGATCGATGAACTGGCTCGATCCGGACTTGTGCTTGAGCACGTCGCCGAGGGATTCATTCTTTGGCAGCTTCTTGCGCTGATCGTCGTTGAGCGACGTGTCGAAACTCGTATTGTTTATTTGCGTCTGGCAAAATTCATAGAGCTTGCGCAATTTGTCTTCATCAGTCTGGGCCGAACCGACAATCTCTGTAGCTGCTTTCTTCAAATCCTTGTCCGGCTTGTTCATGAACTTGGCCAGGAACGATTTGTCGTTGCCCACCGCCGCCCAGTAGGCCATCGGGATGCTCGGATCCTTAATTGAAATCGTGAAACCGAATCCCTCGACTTCGTAATTGATGCGCACCGACTGCAACAACATCCAGGGAACGACTTGATCCTCGGGCGGCATTTCCGGCTCTTCCTTGAGCGCGGGGACGTTGGTGCGAGTCGCGACCCAAAAACCTTTCTGGTCTTCGACAAAGGTCGTGTCATGAAAATTGAAGCTTTGATAGTTCGGCTTCTTCTTGTTGTAGGGCTTGTAGTAGTACGAAAGTGTCTGCAAAGGAATGTCGCGCTGAAACTTCAGGTGCATGCCCGCGGCGCCCGCATCGCTGATACCTTCACGGTAACGGTACTCAATAATCACGCCCGGCTCGAGATTGGGCACAGCGAAAGACTTCGCCTTAACCTTGACCCCGTTCGCTCTGATGATTTCGCGTTCAAAAATGTCCTTCTCGCCTACTTCCACGATCGAACCGTCGGGCTTGATGACGCGCGCCGCGATGTCCTTGATCTTTGTCCCTTTCGAAAAGGGGATGTCGAGCTTGCTGTATTTTTCGCGGCCGCGATCGGTGAAAATCTTCAGCCGCACATAGTGCTGCATCGAGAGATTGTCGTCTGAGCTGTCATCGATTCGGACTTCCCAGAAGATCGCTTCCGCGTCGGCGTCGGGTTCGACCTTCGGCGTCTTCATCGCCAGCTCCTCGGGCGAGATGGGACGCCATTCTTCTCCACTGGACGCCGAAGTTGCGGCGGACAGCGCGAGACACACAATAACTAGAAAGAGACAGCGGGAAGCGGGGGAAAGTATCATGATAAAACCTTTCAAAAGCCGGAAGCGTGGGCCGAAATCTCAGACGTAGCGAAGCGCAGTCGGGGCGATTCCGCGAATTGAGTCGCGCCATATTAAACCAAGTCTCAACGCGTTTCCAACATATTTCGCATCGCCAACGGCCCGCGACTCGGGCAATTGCGCGTGCTATAATGCCGCCGCAATTTAAGGAATTCCTGTCAATTATCATGTGCGGCCGATGGGCCAGGACTTTCTGGAGGACTAGTTAAATGTCGACTGAAATGAGGCGGTCCGGATCCGGCGTCGACCGGATCGAGGAGTTGTTAGGAAACGAGGCTCGCCTGCTCCTCGATTACAAATCACAGACGATTCCGAAAGATCAGCTCTACCTGCCCGGCCCCGACTTTATCGATCGAGTCGTCTCTGAATCGGATCGCTCTCCGGGCGTCATGCGCTCGCTTCAGTCACTCATCGATCACGGACGACTGGCGGGCACCGGTTACGTTTCGATTCTGCCGGTCGATCAGGGCATCGAGCATTCCGGCGGCGCATCGTTCGCTCCTAATCCGCAGTACTTCGATCCTGAGAACATTGTGAGGCTGGCCATCGAGGGCGGCTGCAACGGCGTCGCCTCAACCTTCGGTGTGCTGGGCGCGGTCGCGCGCAAGTACGCGCACAAGATTCCATTTATCGTCAAAATTAATCACAACGAACTGCTGACGTTGCCGAACAAGTTTGACCAGGTGCTCTTTGGCACCGTGAAGGAAGCGCACAACATGGGCGCGGTTGCTGTCGGCGCGACAATCTATTTTGGATCGGACGAATCGACGCGACAGATTACCGAGATCGCCAACGCGTTCGCCTATGCTCACGAACTGGGCATGGCATGCATCCTCTGGTGCTATCTGCGCAACCCGAAATTCAAAACTCCTGAAGGAGACATGCACGCGGCGGCGGACTTAACCGGTCAGGCGAACCACCTCGGGGTTACAATTCAGGCCGACATCGTCAAGCAAAAGCTGCCCGAAACAAATGGCGGCTATCCAGCCGTGGAAAAAGAACTCGGCAAGTCTTACGGAAAGACGAGCAAGCTTGTCTACGAAAAACTCACCACCGACAATCCAATCGATCTGGTGCGCTATCAGGTTGCCAATGGCTACATGGGCCGCATCGGCCTGATTAATTCCGGCGGCGAATCTAAAGGCGCCGGCGACATGGCGGCGGCAGTACGGACTGCGGTGATTAATAAACGCGGCGGCGGCATGGGCCTGATATCGGGACGGAAGGCTTTTCAACGCCCGATGAATGAAGGCGTCGAGCTGCTCAACGCGATCCAGGACGTTTACCTTTCGAAGGAAATTACCGTAGCTTAGAACTGTCGCCACAAGACAACCCGTTTGCATTGCGCATGCGCCAGAGCGTCTTTATAATGCGCGCGCGTTCGCCGCACCAATAATGCCAACTCCAATTCGCTGGAAACATGGACGCGCAAAGCGTTCGAGACTTACCGATCAGCCGCGCCCAATCAACCTGATCAAATCGGCCGTCGGTGAGATAGCACGCGTGGCGCTCACCGAGCCTTTCATGCTTTCGATCGAGCGGCAGGAGATTTTTCTGCGACGCTTACCCGAAAAGCTCGACGGGTTACGCCTGGTTCACCTTTCCGATCTTCATTACGGGCCGCTGGTTAATCCTAAACATCTCGAGAGGGCGGTGCGCGCCGCCAACGATCTTCGGCCGGATTTGATCGTGTTGACGGGCGACTATATCTCGCAAGACCGGGCGTACGCCGCGCCCTGCGCTGAGCTGGTTGGAAAGCTGCGAGCACGACACGGCGTTTACGCAGTTCTCGGCAATCACGACCATTGGACTGACGCCACGCTCATTGCAGACCTGTTCCGCGTCGAGGGCATTCGCATGCTGATCAATGAAGGCGCGCGCATGGACGTTGATGGAGAGGCATTCTGGCTGGCCGGCGTAGACGATACGATGGTCGGCCTGGAAGATCTTTCGCTGGCGATGGCGGGGGCGCGTGACGGCGAGTTCAAATTGCTGCTCGCGCATAATCCCACGATTTTGAGAAGAGCGGCTCGCGCCGATGTCGATCTGGTGCTGAGCGGTCACACCCACGGCGGACAGGTGGCGTGGCGCTCTGAGAAGAACAGCTCCGGCAGGGCGCGCCGCCGAATGCTGCGCGGCCTCGGCCGTCGAGGCAATACGCAAATTTATGTAAACCGCGGCTTGGGAACCGTCGTGCTGCCGATTCGCTACGGCTGTCCGCCGGAAATCTCCGTGCTGCAATTACGCAGCCTCAGTTGATCCTTCTGTGTCCTCACGCATTGTTACCGTACCGAATCTCCTGACCGTCTTTCGGATGGCGCTGATTCCGGTGTTCGTTTCGCTGCTCTTCTATCAAAAATTCCTGTTGGCATTTGCGGTTTTCGTAGTTGCCGGCGTAACCGACGGATTGGATGGCCTTTTGGCCCGCCGCTTTCAACAACAATCACCGTTGGGACGCATTCTCGATCCGGTCGCCGACAAAATGATGCTGGTGACTTCCTTCGTCGTGTTGTCGATGCGCGGCGTCTTTCCTGAACCTGTTCCGAAACACCTGCCAGTCCCGTTCTGGGTGACCATCACCGTCATCAGCCGGGATGTTTTCATTCTTATCGGCGCCGCCGCCATCAACATGGTGACGGGGTTTCGCGGGTTCCAACCGTCCTTGCCCGGCAAGATCAGCACGGTAGTTCAAATTGCCGCAGTGGCAGTGGTCATTCTGGCGGCCGAAATCCACGTCGGAACAGGCTATTACCTTCCCACGATTTACACGGCAGTGTTCACTCTGGCCCTGGTTTCTGGCGTTCACTACATCTTTTTCGTGTCGCGCCTGATGAACGAGCGCTCCTGAGTTTCCCCAAACCCGCCGCGAACGCCGCTGGTTTGGCCAACTTAACCCCATCAAAACCCTTTCGACCGAAGTTGACACTAACGGACTCAGGTATTATATTGAGGTCGTATTCAACCCCGTGTCTCACTGAGCGGAACTAATGGAGCATTTAAGATGAGCAAAATCATAGGAATTGACTTGGGAACAACGAATTCGGTGGTAGCCGTGATGGAAGCCGGCGAGCCGACGGTGATCGAAAACTCTGAAGGTGGCCGGACGACGCCGTCTGTGGTCGCTTTCACCAAAGACGGAAACCGTCTGGTGGGACAGGTGGCCAAGCGGCAGGCGGTCACCAACCCCGAAAACACTATCTATTCAATCAAACGATTCATGGGCCGGCGCTTCAACGAAGTGACCGAAGAGATTAAGCAAGTGCCCTACAAAGTGCAGGGCACAGGCACCGGTGGCGACGTCCGCATCGTGGCGGGCGGCAAGGAATGGAGCCCGCCGGAAATCTCGGCAATGATTCTTCAGAAGATGAAGCAGTCGGTCGAAGAAAAGCTCGGCCAGAAAATTGAGAAGGCGGTGATTACGGTTCCCGCTTACTTCAACGACGCCCAGCGCCAGGCCACCAAAGACGCCGGCAAGATCGCGGGCCTCGAAGTAATGCGTATCGTCAACGAGCCGACGGCCGCGGCCCTGGCCTACGGGCTGGACAAAAAGAAAGACGAAACCATAGCCGTGTTCGACTTTGGCGGCGGCACCTTTGATATTTCGATTTTGGAAGTGGGCGAAGGCGTGGTCGAAGTGAAGTCTACCAACGGTGACACGCACCTGGGCGGCGACGACATCGACGAAAGTCTTATCGAATGGATCATCGAAGAGTTCAAAAAGGACCAGGGCATCGATCTTTCGAAAGACAAGATGGCTCTGCAGCGCCTGAAGGAGTCTGCCGAGAAAGCCAAGATCGAGCTGTCTCATACAATGGAGACGGACATTAATCTGCCCTTCATCACTGCCGATCAATCCGGACCGAAGCATCTGGTGATGAAACTCACGCGCGCCCGGTTCGAGCAACTGGCGGAACCGCTTTTCAAACGGCTGATGCCGCCCGTCGAGCAGGCTTTGAAAGATGCCGGCGTCGACGCCAAGAAAATCGACGAGGTTGTTTTGGTCGGGGGCTCGACGCGCATTCCCAAAGTTGGCGAGCTGGTCAAGAACTTTTTTGGCAAGGAGCCAAATCGCAGCGTAAACCCGGATGAAGTTGTCGCAGTCGGCGCGGCCGTTCAGGCGGGCGTGCTGTCGGGAGAGAAGACGGACATTCTGCTGCTCGACGTAACTCCGCTGAGCCTCGGCATCGAAACTTTGGGCGGCGTGGCCACCAAACTTATTGAGCGCAACACGACCATTCCGACGCGCAAGTCGGAAATCTTCTCGACCGCTTCGGACAATCAAACTTCGGTTGAAGTTCACGTGCTTCAGGGCGAGCGCCCGATGGCGGCTGACAATCGCACGCTCGGAAAGTTCCACCTGGTTGGAATTCCGCCCGCTCCACGCGGCATGCCGCAAATCGAAGTCGCATTCGACATCGACGCGAACGGCATCGTGAACGTGTCGGCGAAAGACATGGGTACCGGCCGCGAGCAGAAGATCACCATCACAGCTTCGTCAGGCCTGAGCAAAGATGAGATCGATAAGATGATGCGCGATGCAGAATCGCACTCAGCGGAAGACGCGAGCAAGCGTGACGAGATCGAGGCCAGGAACAAACTCGATGGTCTCATCTATCAGATGGAAAAGACGCTGAACGAAAATCGCGAGAAGGTCGGCGCCGTTGCCGGCGAAGTCGAGACTTCTATTGCCGATGCCAAGAAAGCAATCGAAGAGGGCGGCGTTGAGCGCATGAATAACGCCTTCAATGCCCTCCAGACCGTTTCGCACAAGATGGCCGAAGCGCTCTATCAGCAGACCGGTTCGCAACCAGGCGCGGAAACAACTGAGCAGTCATCGGCCGCGGGCGCGTCAACCGGTGGCGGCGGACAAGGTGGCGGCGAAGACAACGTGATCGACGCCGAGTACGTGGACGTCGACGAAGATAAAAAGTAAGACATGAAACCGAGAGCCGGAGACGCGGTGCCGCGGAGCAGATAAAGTTGCCGCGTCTCCGCGTCTCTTCATCTCCGCGTCTGAAACGACCGTGGCGAAAGACGACTACTACCAAATCCTGGGCGTCAAACGCGACGCTAAGCCTGACGAAATCAAGAAGGCCTACCGTCGGCTGGCGCGCAAGTATCATCCTGACGTGAACCCGGGCGACAAATCCGCCGAAGAGCGCTTCAAGCAAATGAGCGAGGCGTTCGACGTCCTCTCTGATCCGAAAAAGAAAACCGTCTACGATCGATTCGGACAGTACTCGGACAATCTTGCCGATGCTGCAGCCCGCGGCGCCACACCCGGCGGCACTTACACTCGCGGCGCTCCTTTCGACTTCTCGGGCTTCGATTGGGGCAGCACCACCGCGACAGGCGGCGGCGCAGGCTCGAGCTTCCGCGACATCTTTGCCGATCTTTTTGGCGGCGCTAAGGCCGAACGCGAACCGCCCCGGCCTCAGCCGCAGCGCGGAGCTGACATCGAAATGCCTCTTTCGATCAGTTTCGAAGAAGCCATCACCGGCTTGACTACAAACATTACCGTCAATCGTTCCGAGCAGTGCTCGCGTTGCCATGGCGCGGGCGACACCGGTGGCGCGGTCACGACGTGTCCGACGTGCAAAGGCTCCGGCCAGGTGCAACGCGCTGGCGGGCGTCTGCGATTCACGCAGGAATGTCCCGATTGCGGCGGTACGGGCAAACGCCGTCCACCGTGCTCGCTTTGCAAAGGCAAAGGCACTCTGCCAAAAACTGAAACGGTGAAGATGCGGATTCCGGCCGGCGTCGACACAGGCTCGCGCGTGCGCGTGCCGGGCAAAGGCGAAGGCGGACGTCTGGGCGCGCCGCCGGGAGATTTGTACATCATCACGAATGTCGGCCGGCATCAGTACTTCACGCGCAAAGGCGACAATATTTATGTGACTGTCCCGATCACTGTTCCCGAAGCGGCCATGGGCGCAAAGATTGAAGTGCCGACCGTGCAGGGCAAAGCGCAACTGCGCATTCCGCCGGCGACCCAGTCGGGTCAAAAGTTTCGCTTGCGCCGGCGCGGCGCGCCGTCTTTGCGCGATCCAAACGCGCACGGCGATCAGTTCGTCGAAGTGCAAGTGGTTCTGCCCAAAGTAATCTCGGAAGAAACGAAAGAGTTGTTGCGCAAATACTCGCAACTCAACACTGAAAATCCGAGAGTCGCAATGGGGCTTGAGTAATGAAGAAACAACGCGCAAAAACTTTCACCATCAGCGCCGTGGCAGAGCAGTTCGAGCTGCATCCACAGACGTTGCGCCTTTACGAACGTGAAGGGTTGTTGAAGCCTTCGCGATCGGAAGGCAACACTCGTCTTTACACTGACGCTGATCTGGAAAGGCTCGAAGTGATTCTCTCTCTCACGCGCGACCTCGGCGTGAATCTCGCGGGCGTCGAAATCATCCTCAACATGCGCGAAAAGATGGACCACATGCAACAGGAGTTCGAACGTTTCTTTGAATACCTGCAAAGCCACGTCGAAGAATTTTCGCATTTCACCGAAGCGCCTCCTCCCGAAGCGGGCGCGCTGGTTCCCATCAGCCGTGTGAAGCGGCATGTTCCAGTGAAGCGCTCGGCGACCGCCGGCGTCAAACCCCGATAATTGCTAGCCGCGTTAAGTCTCGAAAGGCGCTCACGCTAACTCACGAATCGCGATTCTTCCGAGTAAAAGCGGTTGTTGCTCTTCTTAAAGCATGATATAAGCGCGAGCCCTAACGTCGCCGCTAACGGCATTTAGCATTCAAACTTCCGAGGCTTTGCCTCCCAACAGAAGGAGCCTTGAAATCATGCTACAACTCTCACTGCGACGCACAGCACTTTTCATTTTTGTTGTCGCTTGCGGTTCGGCGCCCACGACTGTCGCGCAAAAGAAGCACGTGCCTCCGGGCGGTAACATCGCGGTCGTCGCCGACGAGCGGCTTGCTGCTTTGCGCACGTCGCCGAATCTGTCCGCGCATTTAGTTCGACGGCTGAGTCGCGGAAGTCTCGTGTCTGTCCGCGGCGCGGCTCGAAATCGCGAAGGCGTTCCCTTCTCTCGCGTAGTTGTAACGCGGCGCACTTCCGGATGGATACAAAGCGAGGCGCTGGTTGCTTCAGGTCGCAACGGTGACGACGAGCGACTCGCTCATTTGATCGGCGGCTCAGATGAATTCGATCGCGTCGCGCGGGCGCGGGTGTTCCTCGAAACATTTTCGCGGTCGCCTTTGCGGCCCAAGGTTCTGCTGGCCCTGGGTGATGCCGCGGAAGAAGCAGGACAACAACTCTCACGCGAAGCCACGCGTCGTTTTGAGCGCAGAGAGATTCCCACGGACAGCGCGCCTGAATTCTCTTATTACCTGAATTACAACGGCCTCGACCGCTACAACCGGCAGGGCGTCACGTTCACTTTCGATCGCGCCACCAAAAAATTTCATTACGACGGCGCCGCCTGGCGCGAGATCCTGCGCAGATATCCGGACAGTCCGGAAGCTAACGAAGCCAGGAAACGCCTGACGGCGTCAGGCAAATAGTCGCACTCGCGATCTTCGAAGTTGTTACCGCTTGAGCTACCCTCACGCCGATGTTAAAGTGTGCCGCCTAAACAGCTTTCAAGTGCAGGTTTCAAGTCTCGAGTTTACCCTGAGAGCCAACTGAAATACTTCATGCGGGTCGCCCTCAAACGTCTGTTCGCAACTGCTTTTCTGCTTATTTGTGTCGGCGTCGCTCTGCCCGTCCTGGCGCAGGATCTTGATAACGTCACCATCACAGGTCGCGTGACAGATCAGAATGGAGCGATCATTCCCGGCGCTTCAGTGACTGCCACGCTGATAAAGACGAGAGCCGAACGCACAGTTACCGCCGATGCCGAAGGCCGCTACAGGATCATTCAGCTCGAGCCCGGCGTTTACTCGGTCAAAGCTGGGTTCACGAATTTTGCGACTGAAGAGAAGACCGACCTGACCACTGTTGCCGGCCAGAACGTGCAGCTTGATTTCACTTTGAAGCCGGCCGACGTCACCGCTCAGACTGTGGTTGTCACTCAGGCCGATGCGCCGCAAGTTGACACTTCACGCACGGTGGTAGGCGGCACGATCACGACTCAGGAAGTTGAGTCGCTGCCGGTGAACACACGCTCGCCGCTCGATCTGATTTTTACTCTCGGCGGAGTCAGCGAAGAGCCGCTGTCGACGCGCGATCTCGCGGAAGACCGAACCAGTGCGCGCACGACGCCTGAGGAAGCAGGCAACTTTTCTTTATCGGGCGGACCGGCCTACTCAAACAACATTACGATCGACGGTTTAGATAATAACGACGACCGCGCGGCACGCGAACGGTTCACACCATCGCTCGAAGCCGTGGAAGAAGTTCAGATCATTCGTAACCAGTTCGCGGCCGAGTATGGCCGCGCTTCCGGAGGCCGCATCAACCTGCGCACGCGTGGCGGCTCGAACAAATATCATGGACGCGTTTACGACTTCTATCGCAACGATATTTTTAACGCGAACACTTTCAATAACAACCGGCTCGGCCTGACCCGACCGCCCTTTGAAGAGCACAATCCCGGTTTTACTTTCAGCGGCCCGGTGCGTCTGCCCTTTTACAACGGCCGCAATCGCACCAACTTTTTCTCGGCCTACGAATACGACACGATTTTGGATTCGACCACCATCAACACTTTGTTGCCGATCGATCGGAACCCTTTGTTTCCTCTGCCGGCGCCTACGAATCCCGATCAGCGCAGAGCAGAAAACCCTTCGGCGCCCGCGCTGATTGCAGCGAATGGCATCGCGCCGTTCATCGAAGGCATCAGCACGCCGCAGCGCAATCACACTTTCACCACGCGCGTCGATCACAAATTCACCGATCTTCACAACGGCCAGATTCTTTATCAGCTGGGACGCAACACTAACCTGCGCCAGTTCGGCGGCGGCAGCCGTCTCGCGGAAGCGTTGCAGGGCAAGACGCGCAACACGGATGCGATCGCATATCTCGACAACTACGTTTTCTCGGCGAAAGCCGTGGCCCAGACGCGTTTTCAATTTTCACGCTTGACGCCGGCAGTCGAGGCCCAGGGCGGCGCCAGTCCGGTGGTCCTCATCGACATCAATGACTCGCTGAGCCTGGTAAACGGCACCCTGGTTGCCGGCAGCTCAACTACTGGAGCGACGGACAGACGCGAATCGCGCTTCCAGGCGCAGGAAATTTTCGCGTACGTGGCGGGCACGCACTCGCTGAAGTTCGGCGCCGACCTGCAGAAGATCAAATCCACCTTCATCGATCTGTCCGACGCATCGGGCACATTCGACTTCGATAGCTTTGGAGATTTCCTGGCCAATGCGCCCAGCCGCTTTCGACAGAATTTTCAAACCACCTCGACACAGCGGAACACTTACACCGGCATCTTTGCCCAGGATGATTGGCGCGTCATTCCGAACCTGCTGATCAGTTACGGCCTGCGTTGGGAAAACGAAAGCATTCTTCCCGATCGAAATAATTTTGGGCCGCGATTCGCGCTTGCTTACGATCCATTCAAGTCGGGCAAGACGGTGATTCGCGCCGGCGCCGGCATCTTCTACAATCGCGCGTTGCTGCGCACGATTGACGACTTCACACTCGGCTCGCAGCAATTGTTTCTGGATACGGACGCCATTCCGGTTACTCAACGCGCCGGCGTTCTCAGCCAGATTCATTTTCCGCAGCCGCTGACGGCTGACTCGCCGCTGGTCAAACAATTCGGAACGCTGAATGCAGGATTCTCGCGGCGTCTCGATCCGACTCTGCGCATTCCCGAAAGCTACCAGACGAACGTCGGCTTTGAGCGCGAGCTGCCGCATTCCTGGGTCGTCGAAACGAATTACACTTACAATCGCGGTCTGCATCTTTGGCGCGAATTCAATGTGAATGGGCCGAGACTTCCGCCCGGTTATGCGAGCTTCACTCAGTACCTTTCGACGCGCGACTTTCCAAATTTTCTCAGCGGCCCCGGCGGCACGCGTCCCATCATCAACACGACCACGGCCGGTGACTTGGTTCGCTTTGTCTTGAATCCGCCTGACCCCGCGAATCCGAATTCAACGATCCGGATTTTTGAGCTCGGCGTGCCGATCTCGCTCGTGAATCTGAACGCGTTCACCTCGACGACGGCAGTCAACGCCGCCCTGGCAGCGCTGAATTCGCTGCGTCCCGATCCGACGCGCACTGAAGTCGAGCAACTGATTTCGGTTGGCAACAGTCTCTATCACGGACTGACCGTCGAAGTTCGCAATCGCTGGCGGCAAAAAAAGAGCGGCGCCGCATTTTCGTTTCGAGCGGTTTACACGCTGTCGTTTTTGAAGGACGACGGCATCGTCAATACTTCGGACGCGCTGACGCCTGGCGATTTCAGTCATGAATTCTCGCGCAGCCTGCTTGATCGCCGGCATCGCTTCGCCTTCTCAGGCACTTTCGATACGCCGCGCTGGCTGGGCCACCTGCGTTTCTCACCAATTCTTCGGCTGGCTTCCGGCGCGCCTTTCAATCTTGGATTAGGTGGCGCCGATCGCAACCTTGATGACGTCGGCAATGACCGGCCCAACTTCAGCGGCGATCTCAGCCTGCTGCGATGGCGCAAAGCAGGCGAGCCGTTCGACGCGAATATTCTCAACCAATTCAGCCTGCCGACGATTGGCACGTCGGGTAACCTGCCGCGCAATGCCGGCACAGGTCCGGGTCAGTTCATTCTGGATTTGAATGTTTCGCGCGAATTCAAAATCAAGGAAAAAATGAAGCTGCGTTGGACCGCCGAGTTCGATAACGTCTTGAACGCGACTGTGTTCAGTTTCGGCAGCGAGTTCATCGACTTCAACGCGTTCGGCCCCACTTCATCTCCCGCGACTCGACAAGCCTTCATCGATTCGTTTCTCGTCACCACGCGCACGCTGCGGCCCAGACAAGTGCGCATCGGCGTCAGGTTCGATTTCTAATCTCTGCGACCCTTCGCGACTTTGCGCCTTTGCATGAACTGCTCTTCGACGTCAGATCTTTTCGATCCTTCGCGACTTTGCGCCTTTGCATGAACTGCGCAGCACGCCCAAGACGCTAAGCCGCAAAAAACGCAATTTCAAAACAGGTAATTTCACTGCTCTGTGTCTCTGTGCAGTCTCCGTGTCTCTGTGGTGACTCGTGAGCGCTCCAAATTTCCGAGTCTTCGGGTTACGATCCGCGTGTGATTAATCAATCCATCATTATCATCGGCGCAGGCGCCGCCGGTTTAGCCGCGGCGCGCGAACTCAGTCGCGCCGGACGTGAAGTCATCGTGCTGGAAGCCCGCGATCGCGTCGGTGGCCGCGTCTTCACTGAAAAAGATCCAAACTCGCCCGTGCCCATCGAACTCGGCGCCGAATTTGTGCACGGAAAGCCACCGGAGCTTTGCAAGATCGCCCAAGCTGCGAATTTGGAACTATATGAAGTCAGCGAACGACACTGGTATTTCCAGGATGATAAGATCAGTAAGTCCGGCGAGTTCTGGCGCAGGATCGAGGGCCTGACCGGTAAAATGAGGTCGTCCGCGCGCGACGAATCGCTCAAGGATTTTCTTGACACTTTGCCTGACGATGAGGACACGCGGCGCGCGAAGTCGATGCTGACGCGCTATGTCGAAGGCTTTCATGCCGCGAACATAGATCGCATCGGAATCCACGGACTGATAAAGGCGAGCGACGCTGCGGACGAAATCGACGGGGACAAAGCATTTCGTTTCGTTGATGGTTACGATTCGTTGATGCGTGCAATGCGCGCCGAGGCCGAAAGTTTCGGCGCCGGCTTTTACTTGAATACGATTGTGAAGGAAGTTCGACGCGCCGGCGACCAGATTGAGGTGACTTGCGCGTCCGGCGCGAATGACGCTTCCCCAGCGACCGAGCGGTTTTCCGGCGCTCACGTACTCGTTACGATTCCGCTCGGCGTTCTGAAAGCGACTGAAGACAACGTTGCCGCCATAAAGTTCGTGCCGGAGTTGCCGGAAGAAAAGCGATCCGCCATTGAAAATCTGCCAGTGGGAAACGTGGTAAAAATCAATCTGCTGTTTGGCGAACGCTTTTGGGAAACGATAAAGATGTGGGATGAAGACGCGAATCAGGTCGATTTTCACGACGCTGGATTCTTTCACTATCCCGGCGCCTCTCTGCCGACGTGGTGGACGCAGTTACCGGTTCGCGCGCCGCTGCTGGTCGGGTGGACCGGCGGGCCGAATGCGGACCAGCTAATCGATGATGGACCACAGATGCTTAACCAGGCGATTGAATCCCTCAGCCGCATTTGCAATATGAGTCGAGATGAAATCCTGCCGCAGTTACAACTCGCATCCGCTCACGACTGGCGCAACGATCCATTCGCGCTCGGCGCGTACGCTTACCTGCCGGTTAATGGATTAGAACTTCAGAAGACTCTGGCTCAGCCAATTGACAACAAACTTTTCTTTGCCGGCGAAGCAACCAGCGTGGGCCACATCGGCACGGTCCACGGCGCCATCCAAAGCGGCCAACGCGCAGCGAGAGAGATTCTGTCATTACAACCTCTCGCCTGACTTCAGGTCCTTCTTCGTCATACTCGAATTACTTCAGGAAGTACCGTCGTCGTCTTAGTCGTCTTGTTTGGAGCTGATAGATTGCGAGCGCTCGCCTTCTATGCTTTACGGCTGCGGAGGCGGGCGAATGCACGAACCTAGTTGATTGGCTGTTTAGTGAGCGGCAGATTGCTACAAATTTCTTGAGCATCTTGCAGTACTACAAGGATGGAACGGTCACTATCGATTACACCACACCGTACTTCCTACCACAGTGGGTTAACCGCGTCCGAAAACGCGGTCTGACATTCATCGGAGAGCCACATAGAATGCCGTATGCAAACGGTGGGCGACCTTTTACGCTAACCCAAAGTGAGGCTTTGGAGGTGAACAGATGGTGGCAAATTTCACAGACGCCCCCAGTGGCCGGCAAGCTTGGTGATTTTCAAAACAAATTACGTCAGGCGCTGTTACGGGTTGGTGAGTACTACGAAGCCAGTATGGAACAGAAAGATGCCGTCGCGCGATTGATTCATCTTGCGATAGCGCTTGAAGCGTTATTCTCTCCGTCGGATAAAGGAGAGCTCAGCTATAAAATAAGTCTGTCTGCAAGCTTGCTGATTGGTGGCGACGACACTGAGCGCGTAGAGAATTTCAAGTTTCTCAGAGAGATGTACCGAAGGAGGAGCGCCCTGTTTCATGGGTCTTACGATACCGATAAAGATCTCTTGACGATGGAGGAAGCTGAGCGTCTGGCTGGAATAATTCGATTATCAATTCTCCGATTCTTCGTTCTATACGCAAAAGGCGAAAATAGCCGAGACAATATTCTTGCTAAAGTGGGTGACGCGGTTTTGAATTCTACTGTACTTGAACAACTTCGAAGCGAAAGCGATCCACAAACATTCGTGGAGCAGTTTCAACCATCGAAGAATTGATTAATTTAGGTCGTCAATTACGGGAAACTTACACATCGACGGAGAGTCAAAGTGGCTTGGCCTGACCGCAATCCCTTAATCGAATGAAAAACGGATGCAAAAAAAAAGCCAAAGCAAAGCCCGCCCGAAAACATCACTTCATCCCGCAACTCTACTTAAGCGGCTTCACGGATTCAGGCGAGAAAAAGGGTTTATTGTACGCGCACGATCTGCGTGAGCAAAAAACTTTTCGAGCAAAGCCGGCAAACGTAGGCTTTGAGAAAGACTTTTACAAGATCGACGTGCCAGGCGTTGACGTAGATCAGATCGAGAAAGTCTTTTGGGAGCTTGAGGGTCAGGCCGCCAGGGTGCTCAAGAAAATCATTCAATTAAGGATGCTGCCAGCGCGCCGGAAAGACTACGCCATCCTGATGCATTTCATAGCGCAGGTTTACGTGCGCCGACCGAGCGTCCGGGAGAATTTGCGGAAAACGCATGAACAAGTGCTGCGGATGTATACGCAAATGGCGGCCAGCTTGCCCGATGATGACTTGCGGGCGCAGTTTGAGCGGGTGCGAGAACATAATCCGGATATTCAGGAAGTTGACCTTGATGCGTTTCGGGAGTTTGCGAGAGCAGATGAATATGAAATCGAGTTCTCGCAGAATTTCCACATCGATAATCTATTGACAGCCCTGCTACCAGTCGCAGCCGATACGATTGCGCCACTTTTAGCTTTGAGGCACTGGGTGCTTTGGAGCGCTCAGAATGGCGCTGGCCACTTTATCACTACAGATCGGCCTGTCCTGTTGACTTGGACGGTTGAAGTCCCGGCGTTCTATGCAAACAGCCCGGGCTTTGGTCTAGAGAATACACTGGTCATTTTCCCGCTCTCGAAAACCCTTGCAATGTATGGACGATTTGAAGGGCCACGCGGCATCGTCATTCCGGCTACGGCAAAACAGATCGCTTTGATCAATCGAATGATGTCAGCGAGTGTTGGCAGATTCATCTATTCACCAGCTGAGAATTTTTTGTGGGAGAAAAACGATGGCAGCATTGGTGACAGTAGGGACATGTTCGATGCGGTAAACGCTCATCAGGCTGACCTGGAGGCTGCGCGAGCCGAAGCTCTTGAGCACAATGTTCCGGCGAACCTACAGGTAAAGCCCTTTAACGTAATTTGAAGAAGGGACTTGACAATGGATTTTATTGACTGGTGTCATCGGGTCTTGCACACATTAGAGGACGAAAGACTTAATGCACAATTGAGTGAGCATCGCCTTCGAGAGGTTCTTTTTGGGAACGCGATTAACGATAACACGCGCATTGCGTTGCATGACGCGCTCGTTGCACTGCACGGTGCCGGCTTGGCAGAACAAGGAAAATACACCTGGAAAATTACGCCGCGCGGCCGCGCTGTTCTCTTAGATCCGACAAAGTATTGGACTGCTATCTGTCAGCAGGATATCGATCCAGAGGAAGCGGCGATCCTGCGTTTCGTTAATGCAGAGAGTCCAAAGCAGGGAACGAACCCAGATCGAATGTGGCTTCAGGATGTCGGGCGCGACGCCATTCTAACCGCATTTAACGTCGAGCCGCCACCGATGAAAAGTAACGACCATCAAGCGCAATTGAGTAAGTTTATTTACGACCTCCCACAGCTCTTGGCCGACAGACGGTTTTTGAAACTTGACAGGCGAATGGGTTATCAGAACTATTTGAAACCCACCTATCAAGGCCTCGTATGGGAGACCCGGCGGGACTTCACTATTGAGTCAAACTTCATCGACGGGCTTCTTGCTGAATGGGAAACAACGAATGTCGATTTTAAGCGTGAGTTTGGTCTTAACACTCAAAAGCAGAAGGGCGAGTTCGCAAAGGATGCGCTCGGTTTAGCAACCACAAAATCGAGCGGGCGACGTTACATGGTCATTGGTTTTGATGACAAAACGGGACGTTATTACGGCCCGCCTGATCCTTCGGTCACACAGAACCGAATGGAGCAAGTCCTATCAACTCTTACTGATCCGCTTGTGACAATTCGATATAACGTAGTTAATTATAAAGGTGGACAGGTCGGTAAGATCGAAGTAATCAGACAGCCTGAAAAACTTCCTTATTGCGCGACTCAAGATGTTTTTGATGATAGAGGGAAAAGGGTTCTGGAGAAGGGAAAAGTGTACGTTCGGCACGGCTCACAAACCGAACCCCCGACCGCTGCGGAGCTTGACGCTTTGGAAGAGGAGGGCCGCGCAGCACGAGGGGAATCTCAACCTTAGTGCGTCAAACAGAGGGCGAGAACCCGATAGTTCTGCGATTGTGCGATTCTTAGTTTTCAATCTAGAGTCCGCGATGCTTATCACCCAACCAGAAGTTCCCTTTTCCACGCCGGCGCTCTTAATCCAAACCCGATGCTTGCAACACGGCCCCTTAACAATAGAGGCTACAGGTCAGAGATCAGAAGTCAGTCATTAACCTTCTATGACTAGCAATCGCCTGGAAGCGTTCAGTGACGGCGTGATCGCGATTATCATCACGATCATGGTGCTGGAGTTGCGCCCGCCTCACACTACCCAGTCGGCGGCGCTGCGACCGCTCGTTCCCGTGTTTCTCAGCTATACAATGAGCTTTGTCTTCCTCGGCATCTACTGGAACAATCACCATCACCTCTTCAAGGTGGTGGAGCACGTCAACGGTCGAGTGTTGTGGGCCAACCTGCACCTGCTGTTCTGGCTCTCGCTGACTCCGTTTGTAACCGCGTGGATCGGTGAGACGAGATTTGCTGCGTGGCCGGTCGCGCTTTATGGAGTCGTTCTGGCCATGTCAGGGATTGCCTATTTCATCCTTACGCGCGCGCTGCTTTCAATTCACACAAGCGATTCGGTGCTGGCGACCGCGCTGGGCCGGGACTTCAAGGGAAAGATTTCGATTCTGATCTACCTGGTGGCGATTCCCCTGGCTTTCATGAAGCCTTGGATTTCCTGCGCGCTGTACGTGTTCGTGTTGGTGATTTGGCTGGCGCCTGATCGTCGAATCGAACGGACTGTGGCGGGATAAGTTAGGGGGTAAGGGGAAAGGGAACGGCTATTGAATTCCACGCCTGCGGCGTGAGCACGGGCCTCCGGGGACGCCACTGGGCTATTATATTTCACGCTTTAGAGTGGACACCGTGAGCGGCGATCAAAAAGAACCAATTGGCGAGGTCGATACCGCATTGCTCGATGCCGACCTGTTTTTGAAATACGGCGCGGCTGATCGCGCCATGAAAAGGTTGAAGACGGCGCTGGAGCGCAGCCCTCGATCGATCAGCCTGCGCGAGCGCATGCGCGAAATCGCGGCCGCGCACAAACATCCGGAAGAAGCCGCACGCCATTGTTTGGCGCTCGCGAGTCTCTACATCGAGCGCGACAATTTCGACGCCGCGCACGATCGCTTGCTGGAAGCGAAGCAACTCGACAATCGGATTTCGATCTCGTCCGGGCTCGAAGCGATCCGGCGCGCGCGCCATCCGGATCGGAAAGCGCCGCCGCCGCTGAAAACGCGATCGCTTAAGAAGCAAACCGCGATAACTTTCGCAGGTGACTTGTCGGTCATCAGCGTGTTCGATGCAATTCAGGCCATCGAGAATTCGCGTCAGAGTGGTTCGCTGGCGCTCCAGAACAGCGCGCAGTCGGGAAAGATTTTGTTTAATGAAGGGCAGATCGTCGGCGCAGAATGCGGCCGATTCGTTTCGTATGAAGCTTTTCGCCAGATCGTCGAGATTACCGGAGGCACGTTCGATTTCGAAAAAGCGATCGAGCCTTTTCCGATAACGATCGAAGCGGCGAGCAATACGAATTTGATTCTCGATAGCTTAAGACAAGTTGACGAAGAAAACGTCTGAGAAGGAAAAAGTAAAAAGGTAAAAGGCAAAATTAAAAACGCTGCGAACGTTCCAGATAGCGCTCTGTTCCCTTTTTTCCTTTTTACTTTTTCCTTTTGCCTTGAGCTAATCGATCAAGACGCGAGTCTCGAGCGCTTCGGCTCTTTCAAATGCTGACAGCAAGCGCACGAATTGCTGGTAGCTGCGGCTACGCTCGGTAAGCCGTTCGCGCTCTAACTCACTGAGATCGTTTCGCAAGATCAGATCGAGAAAATCGTAGTAGTCGCCCGTAGCTGACAAGGGAAACTCGCGGGTGTACGAAGTCGTCGCTGCGTCCTCGCTGCTAAATCCGGCTAGCAGATCGAACACGTTGTCGGTGGTGAGGTTCGCGCCGGCGCGCGCGAACTTTATCGGCAAGCGCAGCTCGAAAAAGCGCAAGCCATCTTTCGTCGTCACCCGCCGCAGCTCTTTGGTAGCTTCGCCGTCGAAAGGCGATTCAGGATCGACGAGGATCTTCATCAACCGAGGCCAGTCTTCTCGCTCAACCGTGTCGAGCACCAGCTGCACGCGATTGGCGATGAACTTTTCAAACTGCGCGTCAAACGGATAATTGATGCGACCCAAACAACCGATAGCTTCGCCTTGTCCGGCAATCTCAAACGGCAGGCATGCGGGGCAATCCGGACAGACCGCGCTTTCAATTTCCAGGCGCTCGATTTCCGGCGCCGCATCCTGAATCCAATTTAACTTGTCGTCCGTCGGCGCAACCGAATCACCGATGGTCAGGATCGCGTGTAAGTTGCTGAGCCGCCCCCATTCACGCAGCTGCTGCTCGGAATAGCGCGCGCGCAATACGCAAGGATGCTGGACTGCGAATTCGAGAGACATAATCGGTAGGTAGTAGAGAGTAGGTAGTAGGTAGTAGGTAGTAGGTAGTAGGTAGTAGGTAGTAGGTAGTAGGTAGTAGAGAGTAGGTAGTAGACAGGAAGTAGATAGTAGGCCGACGGTGAGGAGCTTCTACTGATTACTATCCACGGTCTACTATCTACTACCTACTCTCTACTAACTACTCTCTACCACCTACTCTCTACCACCTACTCTCTACCACCTACCACCTACTACCTACTACCTACTATTTGCTACCTACTATCTACCACCTACTCTCTACTACCTACCACCTACCACCTACTACCTACTACCTACTCTCTACTTACTACTACCTGCTCGCCACGTTATGATCGATGATTTCTATGATTGATGAGAATGGCACTTTCACGATTTGGCCGTCGCCTCGTTCAACTTTCACGCTGGGAGTAGTCAACGCCTGGGTCGTCTTCATGCTGCGCACGATGCCACGCACGCGCAGGCCGTCGCGCGTTACAATCTCGACGTTGCCTTTGCCGTAAAGCGGCTGTAGTGCTGCGAGGGCCTTGGTAACTTCCATTTTAGAAAATCCCGAACGGACTTTGATTTAAGCGACTATACTTGCTCGCATGCGGTTTCCACAAACTCGGGGGCCGCAAATGCTTTGCGGAAAACGTAATTTCGACGCAACCAATGGCCAGGGCTAATCGTATAATTTGCCGCAGCCAGCTGAGTTGATTTGCTAATGTCGCCTCAAGAGAACAATCCGAATCCGTCCGGTCAGACGGGAGAAATTGCCTGCTCGCAATGCGGGGCGCCCATGCCGCGCGAGATGCGTTTCTGCCGCAACTGCGGAAATCGCCTGGGCGAAGGCCCGGCTGAATACACTGAGACGGTGCGCCTTCCAAATGCGGCTGGTCGACAAGCCGGTGATCCGTTCGCGCCGGCCTATGCCGCTCCGCTGGTCCAACAGCCCTACAAGAAGCGGCGGCGCTTCACGGGCATGACGTGGCTCATCATCGCCATAGTCACGCTGTTTCTGATGGGTGGAGTTCTCAGCGCGTTGCGCAAGAGCGTGCGCAATACTCCGGGCGTCACCATCAATTTCAATCGCACGTATTTCGGAGTCGATGGATTCGACGACGCGCCGGGCGGCGTGACCTTCGACAACGTTGAGCCGCCGGGAGGACCCGCCGACAAAGCGGGACTGGTCGGAGGCGACATCATCACGAGCTTTGACGGGAAAGTGATCAACGATGAATCCGAGATGAAAGCGGCTTTGAGGGCGACGCCGATTGGCAAGACGGTTGAAGTGATTTACCTGCGCGACGGAGAAACAAAGAAAACTCAACTGACGACAATTTCTCCCGCGGAGTTTAACGAACTCGACCGGCAATTCAGCAGCCGGCCCGAGGGTCGCGGTTACTTTGGCTTCGAAAGAGATCGAACGACGAAGATTTCCGAGCCGCAAACAAAGACCTATGGAGTGCGGCTCGATTACGTTGAGCGCAACGCGCCGGCAGATCTTTTTGGACTGAAAGAAGGCGATGTCATAACAACCTGGGATGATGTGCCGATTCGCACTCCCCATGAATTGCTCTCGAGAGTTCGCCGCGCCATTCCACGCAGCACAGTCGTAATCACCCTGATTCGCAATGGAGAGACGATAAAAGTTCCGGTGACGATGGGCCGCGGGTAGCTACACCTTCACTTGCCGCCCGCGTGTTCGCGCATCTGATTTTCCATTTCCAGCCGCGCTTCATCCCGATCTTCTTCCGATTCGTCAGCTTCAAACGCCTGGAAAAGTGCGTAAGCCTGTTCCGAGATCAACCGCAGCTCCCACGCTTCTCTGTCCCCGTGCGATGCACGCGCAAACCACAAGGCGTCGAAATCTGAATCGCGCATTTGCGCTTCACCGAAAACGGCTTGAGCTTCCGAGAGGGCAGCGCTGGTTTCCGGTCGCAAAAGGACGCGCCGCACAGTCCAGCCGTGACGCTGGTAATTCGCGATGATCTCTTTAACTAACTCTAGCGTTTGCATCCGCTGCCAGTATAGCGAGCGCGCTTCAGTCAACGCGAGTGACTTTGCCGCGGCCGTCGCTTGCCACTATCATTGCCGTTCGTTTTGGTAAGAGTTCATGCCGAATTTGAATTCGCCATTTTATCGAACGTTGAATGACGTGCTGGCCGATCGTGGCTGCGCGATCGATGACCTTTGTGGCGGCGAAGATAGCGTCGCGCGACGAGTGCTGCACGATTACGGCGCAATGTTCGTCGGCGCCAGAGACATTCTGCCGCCGCCGGTTTGCGTTTTCACTTCGGAACGCGAAGTAACACAATTTCAAAGCCGCGCCGGAAAAGCATCTGCGAAGATTGGCGACGATTTTGTTGAGTTACAGCCTGCGGCGATGAGCGCGTTGTTAAAGGCGCGCGCGACGGCGCGTGCTGAAGGGCTCGACATTACGCCGCGGGACGGCGCTGAAGCGGCGCGGCGCGATTACGCGGACACGGTTCGATTATGGAATTCGCGTTTCCTGCCCGCGCTGGATCATTGGCAACAAATGGGACGGCTAAAGTCGGAAGAGACAGAACGTTTGCGCGGCTTGCCGATCGCCCAGCAAGTTCCCGCCGTGCTCGAGCTGGAAAAGGATGGAATCTTTTTCAGCAAGGACTTTTCAAAGTCGGTGCTGTATTCCATCGCCGCGCCGGGCACGTCGCAGCACATCGCAATGCTGGCGTTCGATGCCAACGAATTTCTTGACGCGCGCGTGCGCGAGATTTTGGCGGAACAGGGCTGGTTTCAAACCGTGCTGAGCGATCTGCCGCACTTCACTTTTTTGGGATTGAAAGAAGAGCAACTGCCGGAGCGAGGCCTGAAAGCCGTCGAGTCAAACGGCCAGAAGTTTTGGATTCCCGATATAGATTGAAACTGTTTTTGTGGCATCGGGGTGCCGACAGGAAACATCAGAACTTCTCGAAGGCGCCACGAGTTTCATCTTTGCGCAACTTTGCGACTTGGCGTCCCGGCGTGAAAAACCGGAGTGAAATTTGTTCGTACGAAGCCGGGAAGACGCGAAGTTCTGCGAGTAGGATCCTCTCGAAGGCCTCTTCCAGTTTTGATCACACGGGGGGATTCGCTAACATCCTAAACTCCGACTCGATAGCATCTATGTGTACGCGATTATTCTGTCTTGCTTTTATCATGATGTGCGTCGCGGCCGGCGCGTACTCGCAAACTGCCGCGCCATCACAATCGCCGCGGCCGACAGCGCCCGCGCAATCCAGCTTCGACCTGAACGACTATGGCGTGAGCATCGAGCCCGATCGCCGTTTGATCGTTGTCATGGCCGCGCTCGACGCTGCCGGGTTCGATCCGACGCCTGCCGGAAAACAACCGTCGGCTTTTCGTGCCATCGTGCACAGGGACAACGCCGCGCTTGATGCAAATCTGCGCGAGCGCCTGCGAACGTTTTTTGAGCGAAACAAGTTGCCGGCGCCGGCCAGCGCCGCCGATCAGGCCGCGCGATATGTTTCGCTGGCCTACGCATTGGGCGCGACGCCTTCGCTGGAAGCGCCGCAGCGTTCAGATGAATTGCCCACCGGCGTGCTGGCAGTGCTGGACTTCGCCCCGCTGCTGCGCGAGTACTACTCGAAATCAGGAATCGAGGAGCGGCTGCCGTCCTACCTTCGCGCGTACCAGGCTGAAGGAGATCGCATGCGCCAACCCGCTGGTGAAATGGTGCGCGCGATTCTCTCGTATCTGCACACCCAGCCGGTAACCATCACGACTGAACGCGTGCGGGTGAAGAGTCCGGACGCTAAGAAGAAAAATCAAACCATGATCACAACCGTCGAACATGCCCGGCGGTTCTTTATCGTGCCCGATTTGCTTGCGGCGCCGGGCGCGATTAACTTTCGCGTAATCACTGACGACTACTATGCGATCGTTCCCGAGGGCACCGATCCGACGTCGTCTGAACTTCGCCGGGCTTACATTCAATTTGTCGTCGACGCGCTGGTGCTGCGCGCGAACAAAGAAATCGCCGCGCATCGCGATCAAATCAAACAGATCATCGACGCCCGGACAAAGGAAGGCGCGAGCATTTCGCCCGACGTATTCGTGGTCGTCTCGAAATCACTGGTCGCAGCCGCGGACGCGCGTTTTGAAGAGGCAACGCGGCTGGGCCAGGTTGATGCGCTGCAGCGAGCGCGGCTGGCCCAGGCGAAAAATGACCCCACCCGCGCCGCCTTCGCGCGCGAAGCGCAATCGGCCCGCGCGGCGATTGCCGACGAAACAATTGCGCGGCTCGCCGAAGATTACGACAACGGGGCCGCGCTCGATTTCTATTTCGCGGATCAACTGCGCGACGTTTTTGCGTCCGGCTTCGACGTGGGAAATTTTCTGGGGGACATGATGGCCACGATCGATCCGGCGCGCGAACTACAAAAGCGAAGCCAGGTGAAGGAAGCGCATGATCGCGCTCTTGCCGCCCGAAAGGCGCACCCGCGCTACTCGCTTTGGCTCATTGATCCTTCCGCGGAAACGCGCGAGCCGTCTGAAAATCCGCGCACTGGATCGTTAACCACGAGCCTGAAGGAAGTAGAAACGCTCTTGTTAACGAAGGATTACGCGAGTGCTGAGAGCAAGCTCAAGGCGCTGCTGCAAGAGAATCCCGGCGAAGCGCGCCTGCTTTTTGCCCTCGGTCAAACCGCGAGTTTGTGGGCGCGCGATACGACCGATGATGATTTGCAGGAGCAGCGTTTGCTGAAGGCGCTGGCCAATTACGGATTGGCAGTTCAAGCGGCGTCACCGGAAACCGATCGCGTGCTGCTGTCGCGCGCGCATGAAGCGATGGCCCGCATCCTCGCTTTTCTCGATCGCAAAGACGAGGCAATGAAAGAGTTTGATGCGGCGATCAAAGTTGGAGACGTTGCCGGCGGAGCTTACAAGGACGCGATCGAAGGCAAGCGAAAACTGGCGCAGCCTTAACGCGCCGGTCTAGCGGCCGAGCTTCAGTGACTGCGCGCTCGTAAAGAAATCTTTCCAGGCGTTTCCGTTCTTCTTCAGAAGCCCGGGTACATTCTCGATCGTGAAGTCTGCGATCTTCACGCCCTTCTCAATCTGTTTCCAGGTCAGAGGCATTGAAACTGTCCCGCCGGGCTTGGCCCGCGCGCTGAAGGCTGCGGCAATCGTCTTGCCGCGCGCGTTCTGCATCGCATCGACATACACTTGTTGCTTCTGTCGTTTCGCAAGCGAGCGCTGCACCGTCGCAATTTTTGGTGCGCGTTGCGCGACCTCTGCCGCCAGGGCTTCGGCAAGCGCCGCAACTTTGGGAAATGCATGTTTGGGTTTCAGCGGCAGGTAAATGTGAATCCCGGACGAACCTGAAGTTTTCGGAAACGCCGGCAAGTTGAGTTCGTCAAGAACATCTTTGCAAACCAGGGCAACGTTCAAAACATTCTCCCAAGGCGCTTGCTTCGGATCCAGATCGAGCATTACGTAATCAGGCTTATCGAGATGCTTGATTGTCGAATGCCATGGATGCTGCTCGATGTTGCCTTGGTTAACAAAATGGAGCACCGATCCGATGGTCGTAAACACCGCGTAATCCAACTCGCGGCCTTCCTGGTTTGTCAGGTGAACTGTCTTGATGAAGGCAGGCGCACTTTCCAGGTCCTGCTGAAAAAACATCGGCGCGTTAATGCCGCGCGGATAGCGTTGCAGAATCGCGGGCCTGTCTTTCAAGAACGGCAAAAGGTAAGAACCAACGTTCAGGTAATAGCAGAGCAGATCGAATTTCGTTAACTTCTCGTCCGGCCAGTAAATTCGATCGAGACTGGTCAGAGAAACTCGCTCGCCGTCGACTTCGAGAATCAAATCGCCCTTCGGCTTCTTGAGAGAAAGAAATTCTTCGAGCGGGACGGACGCTCCCTGCTTCTGTCGCGTTACTTTGACCCCGCCCACTTTGGCTCGCTGGCGTGGGGAACTCTTTTTCGCTGCTGACATCGATAAAATCTTAGCACCGATGTGATCCAAATCACCCAATCATGGTTCCAGCTGTGTTTTTGACCCAGTCGGCTCTTGACAACCCGAGCCGATATTTCTGAAAATGAAAATGGTTTTCATAATCGTCTCAAGGCCAAGGGAAACCGGCCCATCATGAACAGAACTGTTGCTCTCCTTCTCCTGCTTTGTGCCGCAGTCATAAGCCAGGCACAAACCAAGGGTCTTGGCAAAATTGCAGGCAGGATTGTGGATCCGGACGGCGCAGTCATCAGCGGTGCGACCATCTTAATTTCGTCGGGCACCTTTAAAAAGACGGTCATGACGGATCAGGAAGGCGCATTTACTGTTTCCCTTCCTCCCGATAAGTACGTGCTAGATGTTGAGGCCCCAGGCTTCAGTCCGGTTAGGCGACAGCTGCAGTTACTGGATGGTGCGTCGCAATTATTGGAATTGACTCTGCCTGTGGCCGGTTCCATCGCCACCGTTACCATCGCGGCATCGGATACAGTCGGATACCGGACCGACGCCATCAGCAGTGCGAGCAAAAGTCTGGTCGCGCTACGTGACACACCGCAATCCGTCACCGTTCTGACGCCCGAGCGCCTCAAGGACCAATCGCTGACCAGCATCACTGACGTGCTCAACTACGTTCCGGGAGTGATGTCTCATCAAGGCGAGAACAATCGCGATCAGGTGGTAATCCGCGGGGTGAGCAGTAGCGCCGATTTTTTTCTCAACGGCGTGCGCGATGATGTTCAGTACTTTCGCGATCTGTACAACGTGCAGCGCGTGGAAGTTTTGAAAGGTCCGAACGCGATGATCTTCGGGCGCGGGGGCGGCGGTGGTGTGATCAATCGCGTCACGAAAGAACCACAATCGTCCTCGAGCCGCGAATTTAGTTTCCAGGGCGGCTCGTTTAGAAACCGTCGGGTCACTGCTGACGTTAATCAGCCGTTGCGCCGAAATCTCCCGATACGTATTAACGGATTGTACGAGGACGCGCAAAGCTTTCGCCGCTTCGTCAATCGAAATCGTTACGGCATCAATCCAACGCTGACGTTCTCGCCAAATTCAGCAACTCAGATCAGTGTTAGTTACGAGCACTTCCACGATCGACGCACTGCCGATCGCGGCCTTCCCTCGTTCAGCGGACGGCCGGCGAATCTTTCCATCGAGACTTACTTCGGAAATCCGGACGATGCCTATGCGCAGGCGCGCGTGAACTTGCTCAGCGGCAGTTTCCAGCATCAGCGCGGCCGTCTGAACATTCGCAATCGCACGATGTTCGGGGATTACGATCGCTTCTACCAAAACTATGTGCCCGGCGCAGTGAATGCCACAAAGACTTTGGTCGCATTGACCGCCTATAACAATGCCACGCAGCGTCGCAATTTTTTCAATCAGACAGATGTGACTCTGTACAATGCGAGCGGCAAAGTGAAACACACAATCCTGGTAGGCGCCGAATTTGGCCGTCAGCTAACCGGCAATTTTCGGAACACAGGTTTTTTCAACAACAACACGACAACGGTCCAGGTCCCGTTCGAAAATCCGACCATTGACAATCCAATTACTTTCCGGCAAAGCGCTACCGACGCGAACAATCATCTGCGGACAAACCTGGGGGCTACCTATGTACAAGATCAAATCGAGCTACGTCACGTGCAGCTCATTGCTGGGCTGCGCTTTGATTACTTCGACCTGAATTTCTTCAACAAGCGAACCGGCGACAATCTGCGCCGCATTGATCAATTGTTTTCGCCACGCTTAGGCGTTGTCTTCAAACCAGTTCCGACAGTTTCCCTATACGCGAGCCAGAGCGTTTCGTATCTTCCCAGCTCGGGCGACCAGTTCTCTTCGCTGACGACGATCACACAGCAGGTCAAGCCGGAAAAATTTATTAACTACGAAGTCGGGGCAAAGTGGGACGTGCGCCCGAACCTGACTTTGACCACGGCTTTGTACCGCCAGACCCGCACAAACACACGCGCGACCGATCCGAATGATCCGACGCGGATTTTGCAGACGGGCCGGCAGCAAACCGATGGGTTCGAGACTGAGTTGAGTGGAAGCATTACGCGCGCCTGGAACATGGCCGGCGGATACGCGTACCAGGATGCCCGCATAACCAGTGACACCGCTGCCGCGCGAGCCGGCGCAATTGTCCCGATGGTCCCGCGCAATACCCTTTCGCTTTGGAATAAGTACCAGGTGATTTCGCGGCTGGGTTTGGGGCTGGGAGTCGTCCGCCGATCAGATGTGTTTGCGGCGATCGACGACAAAGTTGTCCTGCCGGCTTATACCAAAATCGACGTCGCGACATTCGTCCGGCTGGCAGAAAAATGGCGGTTGCAGGCATATCTCGATAACGTCTTCAATCGCAGGTATTATCTGAATGCCGACGGCAACAACAACATTTCGCCCGGAGCAGCCAGATCGATCAAGATAACTCTGACGGCTGCTTTTTGAACTTGTCTTTAGTCTTCGGCCGGCGGCAGATTGCTGTTGGCCGGTCCTTCGATCACAGCGCCAAAACAATCGTAACGTGACCCATGACAAGGACAATCCCAGGTCTTCTCAGTCGGGTTCCACGCCACGATACAGCCCAGATGGACACAGACCGCGGACATGCGGTGCAGCGTCCCGTCGTCATCGCGATAAGCCGCAATCTTCGATAGGCCCTGCCGCACGATAGCGCCATCACCTTTCGCGACCTCATCAACTGAATCAACTTCGCCCGGCGTGACCAGGTCCGCATACTGCGCCGCCACGTTCACATTCTCCTGTGCGAAGTCCTTCGCTGCTTTAAGTGTCTTGCGTGACGGATCGTAAAGATCTGCCCACGGATTTTTGCGTCCCACGATCAAGTCGGTGAGCAGCATGCCGGCGATCGTTCCGTGCGTCATGCCCATGCCCGAATCGCCGGTAGCGATGAAGACGTTGCCGGCGTCCGCCGGATTGCGGCCGATGAAGGCGAGGGAATCGATCGGCTCCATGACCTGGCCGGACCAGCGAAACTCGACTTCGCCGGCCATCGGAAAGCGATTCCGCGTCCACTGCTCGAGCTTGCCCCAACGTTGCGCGCCATCCTGCTGCTGGCCGGTCTTGTGATCTTCACCGCCAACGATCAAAACATCATGGCCATCGTCGCGGGCGGTGCGGATGTAGTGATACGGCTCCCAGAGATCCGCCGGCGCGTCCCACAAAAGCATCGGCGGGATAGATTCTTTCGGCACGCGAACTCCGATGACGTAGGTCGTGTAAGGCGCTTGCTTCGTATGAATCGCCACACGATCATTCACCGGCGAGTTTGTGGCGACGACGATCGCGTCGCAGCGAATCTCGTATCCGCTGGTCGTCGTGACGTCAGCTTTGTCGCCACCTTCAATTTTGTCGGCGTGCGTTCCCGTGAAAATTCTCCCGCCATCGCGTTCGATCGCGCGAGCCAGTCCTGTCAGATATTTGAGCGGATGGAACTGACCCTGACGCGGAAAGTGAAGACACGGCCCGGTGTCCCAAAACTTCAAAGGCGCTCGATCGAGTTTGCTAATCGCAGGCAAACCTGCGCGATGCGCCGCCGGCAACTCGTCATCGAGCACTTGTTGTTTTCCGTTCGTGGGAAGAAACAAGTAGCCGTCGACTCTTTCGAACTCGCAGTCAATCTGTTCCTTACGGACGATCGCTTCCACGCGATCGATCGCCGCCGCGTGACTTTGCGCGGCAAGTCTGGATCCTTCTTCGCCGAACAATCGCTCGAGCTCGTAAAAGCGATCGTCGAGCGCATTCGTAAGATGGGCCGTCGTGCGGGCCGTCATTCCTCCGCCGATTGGCCCATCGTCGAGCACGATGACGGCTTTGCCCTCCTGCGACAGGAGATAAGCCACCGACAAACCGGCGATACCCGCGCCGACGATCACCACATTCGCGCTCGTGTTCTCACTTAAGGGCTTTTCTGCAGGCGTGTCGGCCGTCGCCATCCAAACTGACGTAGTCGTTCCTGATGTTGGTTGCATATTTTTCTTAATCGTACGAGCGAGCGACATGCCATGCGCGCATCGTCTCCTGATTAGCATTCGCTGCTTGTTCGACGATGAAACTGTCTCAATTCGCAACGAAAACTCTTCGGCAGAATTGAAAGAGTACGACACCTGATCAAGCCGAAAGCATCCGGGGCTTGTCGATCATTTGCGGCGGATATGGCAAAATATCGCGCTCGCTCCGTCTATTTCAGCGCGAATCGGAGAAAGCCATTCTCGTTTTATTTACCCTCAACCGACAGCCATCGAAATCAAGAAAGGTTAGTACTCATGCGAACAAAACTTAATTCAATGCTCGCGGCCGTTGCCCTCGTGGCAGTTGTACTCGCGTGCGGCGCCAGCACCGCCAACATCAGCAGCCTGAAGATCGGCAAAGACCAGGCAGTGAGTTCAGAAGCCAGCGCGTTTCAGGGCACCGATGGAATCTACGCCGTGGCCACGATCTCGAACGCGCCGGGCAAAGTTAAAGTGCGCGGCCGCATGCTATTTGATAACGTCGCCGGACAACAGGCCGGTCCGATACCCGGACTCGAGAAGACCATCGATTTAGACGGAAGCGGCACCGCCAGCTTCTCGTTCACCCCAACTGAGGCGTGGCCAAAAGGCAGCTACAAAATCGAAGTGACATTGATGGACGACTCGGGCGCGCAGAAAGATCAGAAGACCGCGAACTTCAGCGTTTCGTAACCGGCCCAGGTCGACGGACAGGATTTTTCTCTCGCAAAGTTCTGACTGAAAAGGAGAATCATGATACGCAGAATCATTCTGCTCGGCGTTGTCTTGTTGTCGCTGAACGCGATCGGCTGGGCGCAAACGCGCGCGCGAACCACGCCTGATGCTCTGGTTAGAAACTTGTACGCCGCGCGCAAGCACCGCACGACCGATCCTTTCTTTCAAACAAAGAGCCGTGCGCGCCTCTACAGATATTTCATGAAAGATCTCGCTGATCTGATTTGGAAAGACGCCGCAACTTCGTCGGCCAAAAACGAAGTCGGCGCGCTGGATGGCGATCCGCTTTACAACGCGCAAGACATGAAGATTACCGGGTTCAGAATCAAGGCGCCCGAATATGGCGAGGGAAATCGCGACCTGGCCGACGTGCCCGTTACGTTCAAGAACTTCGGCAAAGAACAGACGATTCTTTTTCGCGTTGAGCGTGATTCGAATCGCCAGTGGAAAATCAGCGACATCTTTTACCCGGCAAATCCCGACGACGCTTCATCGCTGAGAAAGATTCTCTCCGCGGGCCAGTGAAGCTCGCCAAAACTTGTTTCTCTCTGGTTCGGAATGAATGGGATGCGGGGACGTCTAATGATTGCGCATTCCGAGCTGAGGCCGGTAATCGCTTCGATCCATTAATCCGCTGAAGCGCGCAAGGAACGCGAGCAGCGCGAAGAACCCCACACAATAAATCTTCTTCGGATCGGCCGTGGGCGGATGCTGATAGCGTTCCAGCCCCTCGCTGTCATAGCGGCCGTCATGACCGCACTTGGCGCACGCGACTCGATAGGTCGCCCGCAGGGTGGCGCGTCCTTCTGATAAATCCGGAAAAAGGATCTGGCGAGTCTTGCATTCATGACAACTGAACAGAATGTACCATTCCCCCGGAATGAGCGTGCGCATTTTGAGTCCCCTGAGTGCGAGTACTGTTAAGAATTTATAAGCCAAAACAGAATCGCTTGGCAAATGATTTTTTCTCCCGGGTTTCTCACGCTGACTTTTTAGCACCCAGTGGAGCCAAGAGACTGTTCCAGCACGTATCGAGCGATTTCTACGCGATTCGCGAAACCTTTTTTACCCAAAATATGGCTGATGTGGTTCTCGACCGTGCGAACACTCACGCGTAGCAAAGCGGCGATCTGTTTGTTGCTGAACCCGCGCGCGACGTGTTGTGCTACGCGATTCTCCGCTTGAGTCAGGCGATTATCGTGAAACGCTTCGCGCGCAGCGTAAAAATCAGTCGCTGTGCGAGGCAGTTTCTGGGACTGAGCTGTGTTGGAATCGGTTACATCCATGGTCAGCGACTTCTCGCTTTGAACCTGCTGTCGATAAAGACAAATCCAAACCGGCGACGCTACAGGCGGCGATGCGTAAGCTTTGGGAAGATCACATTACCTGGACGCGCGTGTTCATCATTAGTGCCGCGGGTGATTTGCCTGATAAGGATGCCGCGACTCAGCGCCTCCTGCAGAATCAGGTGGACATCGGCAATGCGATCAAACCTTACTACGGTGTCGCCGCAGGAGATCAACTGACGGCTTTGCTAAAGGAGCACATCACGACAGCCGCTGAAATCGTAGCTGCTGCGAAGGCCGGGGATAAAGCAAAGCAGGACGACGCTACCAAACGCTGGTTCGCTAACGCAGACGCCATCGCAGATTTTCTCAGCAAGGCCAATCCGAAGAACTGGCCGCAGGGTGAGATGCGAGCAATGATGCATGACCATCTAAAGCTAACTACGAATGAAGTCGTCGCGCGCCTTCATGGAGATTGGGCCGGCGACGTAGCGGCCTACGATGCGGTTCATAACCAGATTCTCAAGATGGCTGACATGCTGGCGATGGGAATCGCGAATCAATTCCCTGACAAGGTTTGATCTCAAGCAGTCGTCGAGCAACCGCGCCAATTTTTGGGCGATGCTTTGCGCTGTTTGAAATCACAACAATGCGAACGTAAAAGGGACGGATTAGTACAGCAAGGTAAGACAGCGCCGTTAAAAAGCCTCGCCGTTCGTCCCTAAAGTCGCGGACAAATTCCGCGAGGCCTGGCATGTCACTTGTCACATTAGCTTGAGGGAGGAGAGCAAATCATGGCAAGCAGAGCAAGTATCGCTGGGCATCCGATCCATCCGATGCTCATTCCATTTCCGATTGGCCTTTTGGTGTTTTCATTCGTCGCCGATCTGATTTATTTGTGGCGGGGCAGTCCCATCTGGCGAGACTACATAGCGTTTTATACTTTGCTGGGCGGCATCATTGGCGCTGCGGCGGCCGCAATTCCGGGCTTAATTGACTGGGCCACACTAACCGATCGAGCCGCCATCAAAGTCGCAAACTGGCACGCGCGGGTCAACATCATCGGTTTGGTGATTTTCATTGCCAGCTTCTATCTGCGGACTTTCAACGGAGCTAAATGGATCACCAGCCTGTCGTCGCTTCCGATCATTCTCTCAGGTGTGGGAATAATCGGTCTCAGTATCGCAGGCTATCTGGGTGGTGAATTGGTATTCCGTCATGGCGTCGCGGTTGACGTTAAGGAAACGCCGGCCCGACAACCAGAATCGCAGCGGCACATTCACGCGGCTTAGGAGCGCGTTCAGTGGTCCATGAGCCATCGCGAAGTTGCATATACGCTGATGCGGATTAGCTATGGCGTGATCTTTCTTTTTTATGGCATCGGCAAATTCAGGAGCGGCCTGTCAAATTTCGTCGGCGAAATGAACCAGCAGTTTTCCGGCAAGCTGCCCGCTTTTATGGTGATGCCGTTCGCCTATGCGATCCCGTTCAGCGAGACGATTTCGGGGGCCTTGATTATCCTCGGCTTGTTCACGCGAGTCGGGCTGACTATATCGGGGCTGTTACTGATTGGATTGACTTTTGGATTGGTGATGCTGGGCCGCGCTGATAACGTCGCCCACAACCTAATCTATATTCTGGCGAATTTCGTGTTGGTTTGGTTTGCTGATCTCAATCGTATTTCAGTCGATAGCGTGATAAGAAGAAAAACCGCCGTCGGCTTCACAGCTGAATAAGTGGCCGATGAAGTTCTTCAAATTATCGATCGTGATTCCCGTCATTTGCCTGCTGGCGCTGGCATCTCTCCATGCATTCACAACGGGCAGCAAGCAAACGGCAGTAGAAGAACCTGAGGTCGGCTTTGCTCCCGCCGCGGTCGAAGCAAAGCCCAAAGCCACCAACCCTTCCGCCTCGCGATACCAACTCGATGCGGCCGCGAGTAAGTTCATCGCGCACGCATTCGCCGGCGGGCTGTTTTGGTTTAAAGGTCACGATCACCTCGTAGCAGTGCGCAACTTCACCGGCGAGGCCGTGCTCGATCCTGATGCGCTCACCAATTCTTCGCTACAAATCACCGCGAAAGCCGCGTCGATGGAAGAAACCAGTAGCGTCTTTACCTCTGCGCAAAAGCAGATCATCAATAAAGAACTCCGCGAGATCGTCCTGCTTCCCGATCAATATCCCGATATCGTCTTCAGAAGTACGCAGGTCACCGGAAAGTCAGTCGGCTCAGGCCAGTACAATTTGAAAATCGCTGGAAATTTAACGCTCCATGGCGTGACGCGACCAGCGACGATTCCCACAACGGTAACCGTGAGCGGCAACGAGATACGCGCGCAGGGTGAATTCTCGATCGATCGCGGCGACTTCAATGTGAAAGCAACTTCTGCCTTTCACGGACTTGTGCGCGTGCGCGATAAAGTAAAGTTCGAATTTGATATTGTCGGACGAAGACTATAGATGCTGAGGCACAGGCACGCTGAACTCCCGGTCGACGTTTACATCAGGAAAAGATCCACGACCGAAGAATACGTGTTCGGCGAAAGACTGAAAGAAGGGCAATCGCAAGAGGAGGCAGAGCCCTTCGAGCGCCAAAGGCTGAGTCACGCTGTGCGCGATGCGGCGCATCCACAGGCGTGAAATAAAACGCGTGCGAAATCTTTCACCCGAATAATTATTCAGCACGCGCGCGTCCGAAGTGGCGAGATATTCCTGAATCACCAAGGCGGCGACTCCGGATAGACGCAAGCACGCATCCAGGCCGCCTGCGGTTAATGGAGAAACAGCGCCCGCAGCATCGCCAATCAGCAAGCCGCGCTCGTTGGCAATGCGCGGCAGAATCCCGTTGACCGGAATTCGTCCCGCGCGACGATCGACCGGCTCGGCGTTGCCAAGATTCAGATGCGTCGGATTCACTCGCCGAATAAATTCGCTCAACGCGCGGGCTGGCTCAAACTTTGAAGCGTAGCCGCCGACACCGACGTGTGTTTCTTCTCCATCATTTACGATCCAGGCGATGTAACCAGGAGCGAGCGTGGGTTCGAGAAAACAATGCAGGCGCGGTGGTTCCGGCAATGCGACGCCTTTGAAAACTTCTTCAAGTCCGACAATCCATTCACTGTTGCGATCCAAGTCCAGAGCTGCGGCGACGGATGACATTGCTCCATCAGCACCTACTACGTAACGCGTTTGAAAGCGCACGAGCCCGCGATGATGATCGAAAGTAATAGCTCCGCCGCCTTCAGAGGGCATGTATCCGATGTAACGCATCTCCGGTAACCACTCGACGCCTGCATGAATACAGCGTCTGTGCAGCCGGCGATAAAGTGAAGGCATTCTGCCGACGCGGAACTCGTCATGCTTGCTGGCCAGACGAATGGCGCGCAATCGCGGCGAATAAAGTGTCACATCGCGAATCGGCGGGCCCAGGCACTCTTCGGGAAGATCGAAGTCCTCAAGTGTCTTACGAACAAAAATTCCCGTCGTGTGGACAGATTCATCGGGAGCGCGTTTGCGATCGACAAGCGCAACCCGCAAGCCAGATTCTGCCAGAAGCTGGGCCAAATGAAGCCCGGCCAGGCCTGCGCCAACTATGGTAACGTCAAATTCTTCCATGGCATTTACAACTTGAACTCCGTCTTTTTGTGCAGCGGACTGTTCTCGTGGCCGATGATGATGCGTGTAATCCAGTCCCTTTCGTTAATCAACAGCTTCTCAGCTTTGACGCCGGGCGGGAGATTGAAAAGTACGTCAGTCAAGTAGGACTCACCGGGATGCAAAGGCGAAGTGAGCAACGTTCCGGTTACTGAAGCCGGCGCGTACCAGTTGCCGTGATCGTCGAACAGCGCCAGCGAGCGGCTATTCGGATACAGCAAGGCATTGCCACGCGCAGAAGCGATGGTATTTTCATCAAAACGCGTCTTGACTGTGACGACGGTGGGAATCGTTTGATTATTTGGAAGCGGCGCCTGCGTGACACTTACAATCGAGTACGCAAGATGGCAATCGAGCTCGCAAAAATGCTTTTCTTCACCGCGCGCCAGGAGCTTGTTATGACTGGCAAACGAAAAAATCAGAATCGCGCAGGCATAAAGCGCCAGAATGGCGCTGATCGCTGCGAGCGCGAATTTTGCGCGCCGCCGCTTGCGCACAATCAGCGACTGGACGAGCACGATGCCGGCGACGAAAATCAGGAACCCTGTTCCCAGCAATGCCAACACCGCGACGGGCGCCTCCAAATTTACGTTGGTATTCAAGTTCCTTCCCCCGTTCGCGTTTTGCTTTATGAAGTGCTTTGTTTCTTAAAGCAGGTACGCAAAAATTTTTCATGCGCTCGCCTGTCTCCGCATTTCGCCAATCACTGCTTCCATGTGATCGAGATAGCGTTCCAGCGCGCGACGGCCGGCTGCAGTCAGCTTGTATTCGGTCTTGGGCGTACGGCCATGAAATGACTTTGAACAACTGACATAGCCGGCATCTTCTAACTTGCGCGCGTGCACGCTCAGGTTTCCATCGCTCGTCTTCACCAAGTGCTTTAATTCATTGAAAGTGAGTGACTGGTTCGCTGCGAGCGCGCTGATGATTCCCAGCCGCAGCCGTTCGTGAATCAATCGGTCCAATTCATGCATCGCGCCGGGCCGGCGAAGCGTGACGGCGCGAAGCTTGCGCTTCTCAGCTTCCGATTTTGTTGGTTTGCGTTTGAGCGCTGATTGTCTAGCCACCGTATTTCCTCGCGATAATAATTCCAAAGATGATGTGCAAGCCGCCAAAACCGGCCGCCAGCCAAAGGTTTGCCCAGGCTGGAGAAACAAAGAGCGCGGCGGCGCCGAGCACCATGAAGCAAACGCCCATCACCGGCACGACAGGAACTGAAAACATCCCGCCGGTGACCACGCCCGTGCCGTACAGCAAAAGCCAAACACCGGGAATGACGGAAGTAATTCCCTTCCGAAAAAAGATCGCGGTCAGCAAAGCGCCCACAATTAACGGCGGAGACAAACTGAACACGACTTTTCGACCGGCTCCTGAGAATAGTGGCGTCGCAGTCTTGCGCGCTTTGCGATCCATCGACCAGCCGGAGATAAGCAATGCGACGACCGCTTCTACCAGCCAGGTGAACAACCAGCGCGAAGCATTCGCCTCGCGCGCCGCAACGTAGGCGGCCAGCAGCGCAGTTGCGCCAATGGCCACCTGTCCCCATCCCGGCACCGCGGTAAACGCGGAAGCACGTTCCATCGTTTCGCGAATGTAGCGAATGTTATCGATGGCCCGATCGTGAAGCGCGGAGGGCTGGCGGGATTCGGCTGGACGTGGCATCGAGAACAGGCTAACTGCTCTCAGCCTACGCTGTCAAGTACTTTGCGCTGCAAAGCAGAACGAGCTAAGGCACGAGGACAACTTTGCCGATGTTCTTTCTGCCTTCCATGTGGCGGTGGGCTTCCTGGATTTGGTCGAAGGTGAATGATCGGTCGACGTGCGGCTGAATCCATCCATCTTCGATGCCGCGGAAGATCTCGTGGGCCCACAAGCCGATCTTTTCGGCCTCGCCCCACATGTGTCCCAGGTTCAATCCGAACACTCCTTTGTTTCGATTCATCAAGCCCACAGGGTTATAGCGCGGCATGGCTGCCAAAGCTTTTATGGCGCGAAGTTTTCCTCGCCAACCTGAGGCTGAGGCTTCTGACAGCCCGAACACACCCATGCGGCCGGTAGTCCGCAGCGCGCGATAACTTTTTTTCCAATTCGATCCGCCCAGAGGATCGATAACCAGTTCCACGCCGCGTCCGCCGGTGATATCCATCAGCACGGAAAGCCAATCCTGGTTACGATAATCGATCGCATAGTCGAGGCCTCGTTGTTTCAGGAATGCGTGCTTACCAGGGCTGGCCGTGCCGAAGGTTTTGGCGCCGATATGTTTTGCGATTTCGAGCGCCGCGAGCCCGACTCCGCCCCCAACGTTATGAATTAGTATCGACTCTTCCTTTTTCAGGCCCCCCATGATCACCACAAGCGCCCATGCCGTCAGATAGTTCGCCGGAATCGCCGCGCCTTGTTCGAAAGTTAAAGACTCAGGCTTGGCGAAGGTTTGCGCGGCGGGAACTGTGATCAACTCAGCCTGTCCGCCGAAGCGAGTCGAGGCGATGACCGGCTTGCCCAGCAGATTCGCATCGACGCCTGAGCCCGCGGCTTCAATCACCCCCGCAACTTCGTATCCCATCACGCAGGGTTTTTTGGGTCCGTCGGGATACAGTCCCTGCCGCGCCAGGATGTCGGCAAAGTTCAATCCCGCGGCTTTGACGCGAATCAGAACTTCACCAGCGGCCGGTTCCGGATCTGGCCGCTGCTCAACTTTCATCACACGCTCGTCGCCGTTTGCGGTAGTTACAATCGCTCTCATATTTTTAATTTGGACTCTCACAGGCTAGTCCATCAAAATACGATTTAACTCAGCTTTGACACCCATCGGATCTCGCTCTAACGTTTCTTTTGTCCAACGCCAGAACATAATTGATTACATCGGTCCAAGAGTTAATTCCCTTCATGATTTCGTCCATCGACTCCATTTTTTCCATAAGAACATCTGATTCATCACTATCAGCCCCGAGATTTAGGTTTGTAAGTTCTAGATTTAATTTCGCGCCAAGTCTTGTGAGAATAACAGCCCTCCACAACTCGTCTTCAGAATAGTGCGGAAGGTTGCGTCGGAGCTGATCACGCGTGAATTCTTGAGCCTTTATGACCGCCCATTTAGTGCCGCCAATCATCACCATGAAGATCTCGTGATCTGGTACTTCCAAAGTCTTACGAAAAGAATCAAGCTGCCTGATCTTGCTCTTTGGTGGGCGGAGATGTGGCGGTAGCGCTTGGTACCACGGTGGGGTTTTCAAAAAGATCATGCTCAGGTTTGAGAGGTTTCTCGAATGGAAATTAGGGTTTTTGTCGCGGCTATGCCGCCCGATGTGCGGTAAGGCTCCGCCTTACCGGTCGATATAACTAAAGACCTCTTACGAGTGATTCGAGGCTACGCCTCGAATCACTCGATCTAAATAAGAAGGAGGTATCCGGAAAGGCAAAGCCTTTCCGCACATCAGGTGGCATAGCCACATTTACGTCAACAACTTTAAAATAGGACCTAAAACATGCTGATGCTCACGAAGTTGCTGCGCTCGCACTGTCAGACTTCGACTTGTTAGGCTGCGGCACCAGGCGCAGGTACGGCTTCAGAGTTTTCCAGCCGCCCGGGAATTTTTCTTTCGCGGCTTCGTCGCTCAGTGACGGCACAATGATCACGTCGTCGCCGTCTTTCCAATTCACCGGCGTGGCCACGCTGTAGTTCGCTGTTAATTGCAGCGAGTCAATCACCCGCAGAATTTCGTCAAAGTTTCGACCGGTGCTGGCCGGGTAAGTAATCATCAGTTTCACTTTTTTGTCCGGGCCAATGATGAACACTGATCGAACCGTGAAGACATCGCTGATCTCAGGATGAATCATGTCGTAAAGCTCTGCGACTTTATGATCCGGATCGGCGATCACGGGAAAGTTCAACGAAGAGCCTTGGGTTTCCTTTATGTCTTCGGCCCAGCGTTTATGCGAGTCAGCCGGATCGACGCTCAGGCCGATTACCTTGACGTTGCGGCGATCGAATTCGGGTTTCAGGCGCGCGCACTCGCCCAATTCCGTCGTGCAAACCGGCGTAAAATCTTTCGGATGAGAAAACAGCACGCCCCAACTGTTCCCTAACCACTGGTGAAAATCGATCGGACCTTCCGTGGTCTCAGCCGTAAAATTCGGCGCAGTATCACCCAAACGTAATGCCATTGTCTTGTCCTCCCTTACAGAACTTTTTTGAGCGCGAAGAGACGCTTAATGCGGATCCTTTTGGACTAAAGCTGAGGTGCTTTTATTCTTAAATCGCCGCGAAGTCAAGACCTTCAGGAGACGGGTAGCGACCGAATTTGAAGGTCTTCTCTGTGGCTTCTGTGCGCGCTCGGTGGCTCTGTGGTGAAAATAGCTCAGGAAGAATTCCACCACAGAGGCACGGACAATCCACAGAGACACAGAGAAATGAAAGTGGGGCACCACCGGGAGACGTCACGCGGCGGTTATCGCAATACCCTTTTGGTTGGCGAGTCGAACCACTTCATCACGTTCGAAGAGCAAGGTTTTTCCGGCCGTCACGCAAAGACAGGTCGCTCCCGCGTCGATCATGGCCTCAATCGTAGAGACTCCTGCGACGGGCACGTCAAAACGCATGTCCTGATCAGGCTTCGCGATCTTCACCACCGTTAACCGGCCGCGCGCCAAGTGACCGGCGCGACGGATTACCGCGTCCGTGCCTTCCATGGCTTCGATGGCGACGCAGGCACGATCGCGTACGACGATCGTTTGCCCCAGATCAAGCCGCGCAATTTCGTGGGCCACTTCCAGGCCGTATTCGATGTCCGCCTGCTCGCGCGCGTCTGGCGCGCGTTTACCCAGAGGTCCCACCGAAGGCAGATAATCTTTGAGAAAGAAAGTCGAATCGATCAGCTCGATCCCTTCACTTGCCAGCTCGTTCGCCACGGCGCCGATCAGCGCATCGGTATTCTTGCGCGGCAGGCGCAAAAGCATCTTGACCATTCGCAGATCGGGAATCGAGCTGCTGAAGATCTGGACGTGCTTGACCTGCCCGGCCATGATCGCTTTTTCCACGCCTTCTTTTTTGAAGAAGCGCAGCATCTTGCCGAGCTGGCCCACGCCAACCCAGGTAACGTTGTCGGAAAACTTTTCGATGTTGGGATCGGTTTCTTCGCGAATAGCGGCGACCGCAACCGGCACGCCGGCTTTGCGCGCGCCTTCCAGCACCAGAAACGGAAAGCTTCCGTTACCTGCGATCAGACCGAGCTTCATGAAGTTATTTTACGACGCCTCGTTTTGAGGTCTCGATAAATGCGATGAGTTCGGCGACTTCAGGAATGTCCTTGATATCCTGGCGAATCTGATCGATCGCCTGCGACGTGTTGAGCTTGGCAGAGAGCAGCAGGTGGAAAGCGTGATGCAGCGAATTGATCGTCTCGCGCGAATAGCCGCGACGCCGCATCCCAACTTTGTTCAGGCCATAGCATTTCGCGTGATTGCCGACCGTCAGCGCGAATGGCAACGCGTCTTTGACGACCACAGAGTACCCGCCCACATAAGCCTGGCGGCCGACGCGGCAAAATTGATGCACGCCGGAATATGCTCCGATGTTGGCGCCATCTTCCACGATCACGTGACCGGCCAGCGTCGCCGCGTTCGCCATGATCACCTCGTTACCAATCAAACAGTCGTGGGCGATGTGCGTCTGGGCCATAAGGAAGCAATCGTCGCCGGTCCTGGTCAACCCGCCGCCGCCCTTGGTGCCGCGATGAATGGTGACGAACTCGCGAATGCGATTGCGCCGGCCGATTTGCGTCTCAGTCTCTTCGCCCGAGAACTTTAGATCCTGCGGCGGCAATCCAATCGACACGAAAGGATAGACATGAGTTTCATCTCCGACTCGCGTGCGGCCATCAATCACGCAGTGCGAATCGATGTGCACGCCGTCGCCGAGCTCCACCTGCTCGCCAATTGTCACGTATGGCCCGATGAAGCATCCTTTGCCGATACGCGCGCGCGGGCTGACGATCGCAGACGAGTGGATTTCTGTCGACTGCGGCTGCGCCTGTTCTTTCATAAAAGGAGAACTCATGTGGAAGTCTGGGGTTCGCGATTGGCAACGACACTGGTGAGTTCAGCGTCCGCGCAAATCTCGCCGTTCACTTTGGCCTCGCCGCGCATCCGCTGAATGCGCGAGCCCGTGCGCAGCGCCTGCACTTCGAGCACCAGCGTATCGCCGGGGACTACGGGGCGCCGGAAGCGGGCGTCCTTGATGCCGGTAAAGAGCACCAGCTTCTGATCTCGATCCTCGATTTCGCGCAGAGCGAGAATCGCGCCGCACTGGGCCAGCGCTTCGATGACCAGGACGCCGGGCATGACCGGCGCGCCGGGAAAGTGGCCCTGGAAATATGATTCGTTGATGCTGACTTGCTTGATGCCAACGATGCGCTGGCGCGGCGTGAATTCGATGATGCGGTCAACCAGCAGGAAGGGATAGCGATGCGGCAGAAGTTTTTTTATCGCTTCCGAATCGAAGATCGTTTCCATGCTGCTTGTTCAGTCGTGACTGATTAGGGTGTCACAGGATTGGCCTTGTTGTATTCGGCGATAAAAGCGTCGGTGACATCGATGGCATCGTCGGCGAAGGTAATCGGCACCTGACTGCCGTCGAGCAGAATGGTAATTCCGCGTGCTTTGGCAAACGCGTCCAAGGCCTTGGCCACGTCCTCCTGCAGAGGTCGAAGCGCATCGGCGCGACGCTTTTGATAATTAGCCTGGGCGTCTTCTGCTTTCCGTTTGTATTCCGTCTTTTGCTGATCGAGCTGATCGATCTTCGCCTGAATCTGCGCTGGAGTTGCCGGGGTGGCGCCCTGCTGCATCTTGGCGATTTCGGCTTCGAGGCCTTTGAGGCGTTGCGCCGTTTGATTCAACTCGTTCTGGAGCGGCTGAAACTCAGCATTGACCTTGGTGATGACCGACACGTAACGCGCGATTCCGGCTTTTCCGTCTTGAAAGGCGCCGGAATAGATGACTGCAATTTTAGCGCTCCCGTTGGCCTGCGCATGCGCGCAGGAAAACGCGCTCAGCAGCACCGCGATCAGTGGCAACGAAATTCTTTTTAGTTTGTGCATTGATTCCATCAACGTTGAAAATGCGGAGACGGGCAACGGGCCGATCTCCGCATCATAGGCGAACCGTGCTTATCAAGCTTACTGCGGCTGCGTCAAGGACGCGGTCGCCGGGTTCTTGCTGTTGTAGTCAGCGATAAAAGCGCTGGTAATATCCACGGCATCCGACATCACAAACAGTCCCTGCACCTGGTTGACGTCAAGAATCAGCGTGATGCCCTTCGCTTTCGCGAACGTGCTCAAGGCTTTTCCGATGTCTTCGTAAAGCGGCCCGCGCACTTCCTGCAGCCGTTTGTTGACCGCAGTCTGATAGTCTTCATTTTTGCGTTGAAGATCCCGCTTCATCTGATCGATCTTGTCCTGCTGTTGCTGCGTAACCTTTGGATCCTGCACCGGCGCAGCTTTCTGCAAATCGGCCTCTGACTTTTGAATCTGCTGATCCAGGTTTTGTAGTTCAGCTGCTCTCGGTTGGAACTCAGCGTTCAGCCGCTTCAGTGCGGTTACAACTTTGACGATTCCCACCTTTTCATCCTGAAAAGCAGCACTGTCGATCACCGCCACTTTCGTGTCCGGAACGGTTCCGGTTGTCGCGGCCGAGGTAGGGGTTGGTCGTGGCTGGGTCGGCGTGGTGCCGGTGCGCGGCTGTGCCCAGGCTGAACCGGCCATGAACGCCGCGCAAAAAGCGATCGCGGCTATCGCACGAAATATCTTCATAAACTGTCGAATTACTCCTTACTTTGCTTCACTGACGAAGTGAACTGAAACGTTAGTTGTTCCGTTCGCCGGTTTGGTTTGCCTAGCGCGAACGACGCCGCCCGCAGTTCTCGGGTTGTTAGAAGGTGCGGCCTACGCTGAATCGAAAGAGCGTCTTTTTCTCGTTAAAAAAGAATGGAAACCCATCGATAACCTGGTCTCGCCGCGCGCGGGGATTATAAGCATAAATCAGCCGAAAAGGCACGTTCAGAACCGGCACCTGGACGCGCAACTCTGCGCCGATGCTGGTAGCAAAGTCGCCGATATGGGCAAACTTGCTTTCACCGAGTCGCGCCACCGTGATCGTCTGAGCTTCGCCGCGAACGAACACTGGTTGGAAGCCGAACGGCAACTGTGTAAGCGGGTTAATCTGGCCGGTCTGAGCTGCGTCCAGCTCGGCCTGAGTTACCAGGCGATCGTCGCGCGCGACCAGGCTGAGAAACGGCGACGAAGCCAGCTGCGGATTATTGCAGAGTGCGAAGGCGCTCAAGCTGGCTTGCACAAAGCCGCCCGAGAATCGCGGACACGGAACCAAACCTACACTTGTCAGGAATGGCTGGTCGGCAAGAAACTCGCTCGAGTAACTTTGGTCCCCCTTGGTGTGCCAGTTAAATGACGATCCAATGTCGGCAAAGAACGCTGCCACCAATGCGCGGCCTACTACAGGAATTCGGTACTCGAAGTTCCCGAGCACCTGGCTGTCCCCGCCGGTGCGCGTCCAGATTCGACTAAGTTTCGCGATGTTGTTGCCCGTCGCCCCGGTGAACAGTCCAATGTTGGCCAGCGATGCGGGCAAGCCGGGCACCGCTTGAGGCGTGCCAGTCGCATTGCTGGCTAACGAAACATTTCGCGAAGCCACATAAAAATCGAGTGGCGACCAGGGGCTAATGCCGCGCGGCGGATATCCGCGGATGGAAAACTCGTCGCCGAGGAAGAACCGCTCGTAGATAGGAACGCCACCGACGAATGCCAGCGATTGCGCATTTCTGACTTTTGCAGAAGTCGCAAACGATCCAACCATGCCGGCCTGAATGCGGAAACCGAAGACCTGCGGGTGATCCGTCTTCTTATTCCTCATCGGAAGGAACTGCGTGAACTCGAGGGTTGGTTCGTAAGTGCGCACGTCGCCGAGCAGTCCCGCCAGCGCCAGGCCAATCGACAATGAACGCCCTGACGTCGGATCGATGCTGCCCTTGTAGTCCCGAGCGTCATACACAAACGAGCCGGTAACGCGGCTGGTTAAAATGTTTGGCTGGCGATAGACGACCGGAATGAACTTCGCGGTGTCGCCGTTGGCATTGACCTCGGGATCTTTGGTGCTCGATTGACTGATGAGGTACGAAAGGCCGACGCGCGAGAACTGGGTGAATGGACGCTTGCGATAAAACTCAGAGAGCGGCGCGCTGGCAAACAGCGTTACGCCGTATGAGTTGCGCGTGAAAAGGTTCTCTGTTCCGGTGTTGAAAAAATCGAGCGCCGATCCAAACAGGCCTTGCTGGGCTGCCACATTCTGCGACAGCGCGGTGCCTTCGCCGAAAAACTTCTGCGAGTAAGCAAAGACCGAGAAGCCCGCCGTGATGGGTCGATTGCGGACGTAAGGTTCAGTGAAAGAGAAGCTGAAACTGCGTTGCCGATTGCCGGCTGCGAGATCGACCGAAAGCACTTCGCCGCGGCCGAAAAGGTTATTGGTCGAGTAGTGCAAACCGAAGAACGATCCGCCGATTCCGGAAATGCCGCCGTTGAAAGAGATTTCCTGTCGCCCTTTTTCGGAAACTTTCACGGTCACATCGACCAGCGCTTCTTCTTCATTGGTGCGGAAGTCGGCATCCTTGTCTTTATCGATCGGATTGAAGTAACCCAGCTGGTTCAGCCGCACAATGGAATATTCGTAGAGGTTCTGGTTATAAATATCGCCTTCGTTCATCAGCACTTCACGCCGCAGCACGTTGTCGCGCGTGAAGGTGTTGCCGGTAAACTCCAGGCGACGCAGCGTGAACTGCTTGCCTTCATCGATCGTGATCACGAAATCAGCGATGCCTTCGTCAGGCTTTTGCGGATTGTCTTTGAAGGTTGGTTGAATTTCCGCCGTGTACTGGATGAAACCTTGCGAGCCGTACGCCTTCTTCAGGTTTTCGTAGAGCGCTTTGCTGATGGCTTCGCCGTTGGCAACATCGCCTTTTTGAAGCCCGATGGCGTTCTTGATCGACTGTTCGGGAAAGATTGAATTGCCTTCGATCTTAATGTCGCCGACGCGAAACAGCTTGCCCTCGTTGATCGGCACCGTGATTCTCAGCACATCATCCGTCGACGAAAGAAACGGGACCGGCAAAATCGGGAAGCCGGTGTGACGGCGGCCGAGGCCTTCGATCACCGGTTCGCCGTGGCGAGCCTGCAGGTAGCCTTTCGACCGCATGTAGTTGTCGACCTTGTGCAGATCGTAATCCAGCTTCTCGCGATCCAGGATGTCGAACTCGCGGATGCGCGACAACAGGCCCGCCTCCTTCACGTACTTCATCTGATCGCGGAGAGTGCTGCTCTTGAAAGCCTTGCTGCCGGTGAAACGAATCTCAGCCACGCGCACGCGCGCGCCTTCGTTGACTACGAACGTAATCGCGCTTGAAGTGGCCGACACCGCCTCGACATTCGCCGAGACGACCGCGTTCGGGTGGCCCTTTGCCGCCAGCAGTTCTTTGAGAACACGCTCGGCATTCTTAATCTTCACCGGATCCTGAATTGCTTCTTTCGACACGCCTACGCGCCGTTCGCGAAACGCTTTCAGCACATCGGATTCAGTGACGCTGTGCAGGCCTTCAAACTGAATGTCACGAATGATGGGCAGCTCTTTGACATAGAAAGTAACGATGACGCCGCCGCGCGGGCCGTCTTCAATCGTCACGCGAGTTTCGACTTTGTCAAAAAATCCCAGTGCCAGGATGGCCTGCAGATCGCGTTGCACCTGCGCTTCGTTGTAGGTGTCGCCGGCACGCGTTTGGATGTAATAGAGAATGTCGTCCTTGCGCAGGCGGCGGTTGCCGATAATGTCGACGGTTTCGACCAGGCGCTGCGGGGCCGGCGTAGTCTGCGCGTAAGTTGGCTTGACGAAAGAAAAAGCGGTCAGGCAGATGATGGCGCTGAGAACAGCGAGCCAAACGCGGGCGTATGAATGCATAGGTGCCGGTTCTATCAGTGCCACCTGCAAAAATTCCGGCGCGCAATCGGCGGCGGGCTTTTTATTAGATGGCGTTGCGCTCTACGTGCCATTCGCTTCCGATATCATCGGAAATCCGGCACCTTATGAATCAAGCGTTTACTTCGGGAAAACCGTAACACAAAACAGCGGCGACCGCAGCCTGGGGAGCACTTGGATTCGCCGCCGCCTTCGCTCGTTGCCAGTTACCGTACCCGCGAAGTGGCGCATTATACAGGGAAAATAAAACGAAAGTCCAAAGGTGGGAAGAAATCGGTAGTGTCCCAGTTCCAGTTTTTTCCTGTGTCTCAGTGGATTCTCTGTGTCTCTGCGGTGGACTTTTCCTCAGAGATTTTCACCACAGAGACACGGAGGACGCACAGAGACACAAAGAAGATCTTAAATTAGGACACCACCGAAGAAATCCGGTGGCCGGAGCAGTTGAGACGGCTCAATTCATGACCAGCTCGCTCGGTTGTTCTTTTCCTTCTTCGTCGATCAGGATCGAGCGAAAACTCAATTCACCCGCGTCGACATACATTTCAACGAGTGAAGCATCGCCGAGTTGCCCTTGAATCAGGGCTTCTGACAGTGGGTCTTCCACATATTTCTGAAGCGCGCGGCGCAAAGGACGCGCGCCGTAGGAACGATCGGAGCAGGTTCTGTCCAAAATCCAACGCTTCGCGTCGTCTGCCAGCCGCACTATGAAGCCTTGGTTGGTCATGGTGCGGTTGATCTGATCCACTTGAAGTTGCAGCACGTCCCGGAGCTCTTCATCACCCAGCTCGTCGAAGACGATAATCTCGTCAAGGCGATTGATGAATTCAGGATTGAAAGTCTGGCGCACTGAGCTCATCACCATCTCTTCCATCTTGGCGCGCGAAAGATCGGCCGTGCCCTGAAAGCCGAGCGACGCCCTCTTCTGAATAAAACGCGCGCCGATATTCGAAGTCATGATGATGATCGAGTTCTTGAAATCGACGGTGTTGCCGAGCGCATCGGTCAGGATTCCGTCTTCAAACACCTGCAGCAGAATATTGAAGATGTCTGTGTGCGCTTTTTCGATTTCGTCGAAGAGCAGCACGGCGTAAGGCGAGCGCTTCACGCGTTCGGTCAACTGCCCGCCTTCTTCGTGGCCCACATAACCCGGCGGCGAGCCGATGAGTTTCGAGACGGAATGCTTCTCCATGAATTCAGACATGTCGAAGCGAATCATCGCCCGTTCACTGCCGAACAAGAATTGCGCGAGAGCGCGCGCGACTTCAGTCTTGCCAACTCCGGTTGGCCCAAGGAACAGGAAAGACCCGACCGGCCGGTGCGGATTTTTGAGACCCGCGCGTGAACGTCGAATGGCACGCGCTAACGCCGAGATTGCCGGTCGCTGCGATACGACGCGCTTGTGCAACTCGCTCTCAATGCGCAAGAGCTTCTTCGATTCTTCCTCTTTCAAAGAAGTAATCGGGATGCCGGTCCAGCGCGCGATGACTTCTTCGACGTCAGCCCGGGTTACTTCGCCGACCACGACAGGATCGGGCTCGTCGATCGGCGCCTGCGCGCGGCCGTACGTCGCGCGTTCCCATTCCGTCAACGACGCATCCAGCGCGTCCAAATTCCCGTGTTCGGCGCGCACACGCAACTTAACGCGCGCGCCGGCTTCATCGATGACATCGATGGCTTTGTCGGGCAGAAATCTGTCAGGAATGTAGCGGCTGGATTGCACCACGGCCGCAGCCAGAGCGTCGTCGGTGTAGCGCACCTGGTGAAAACTCTCATAGCGTTCGCGCACGCCGCCGAGAATTCCCACGGCTTCATCTTCAGAAGGCGGGGCCACTTTGACGGCCTGGAAGCGACGCTCGAGCGATCGATCGCGCTCGATTGATTTGCGAAATTCGCCCGGTGTAGTGGCGCCAATGCACTGAATCTCGCCGCGCGAAAGCGCCGGCTTCAAAATATTTGCCGCGTCGAGTGATCCTTCGGCCGAACCAGCTCCAACCAAAGTGTGGAGTTCGTCGATAAAGACGATGTACTGCGGGTTGTCGATCAACTCGCGCATGATCTGCTTGAGGCGTTCTTCAAACTGCCCGCGATATTTGGTGCCCGCGACGATGAGGCTGATGTCGAGTGAGAGAATGCGTTTGTTTTCCAGAAACGACGGGATCTCTCCGTGAACGATGCGTTGGGCCAGACCTTCAACGATAGCCGTTTTGCCGACGCCGGGCTCGCCGATAAGCACCGGATTATTTTTTGTGCGGCGACAGAGAATTTGAATCAAGCGCTCAATCTCGCCGTCGCGGCCGATCAACGGATCGAGACGATCGTTGGACGCGTCTTCGGTGAGGTCGCGCGAGAACTCGAGCAGGTGCGGAATGTCCTTGCGGTGACGCGCGTCTCCGCCGCTCTGCCGCGCGATTTCTTCACGCACAGCATTTAGGCGCAAACCGCGCTCAAAAAGGATCTGCGCGGCCATCGAACGTTCTTCACGCAGAAGGCCCAGCAGCAAATGTTCGGTGCCAATGTGGCGATGCTGCAGGCGATCCGATTCTTCGTGCGAGTAATGCAGCACACGCTTTGTCTCAGGAGCCAGCGGCAACTCAACAGAAGTCGGAATGCGCTCGCGCAAAAGTGTGCGGCCTTCGATTTCTCGCCGGATAGCCTCGATGGTGATTTGGGCGCGCGGGAAAAAGCGGCCAGTGAGCGTTTTATCTTCGCGCATCAGGCCGAGCAGCAAATGCTCCGGCTCAATCGAAGGCGCACCGAACTGCGAAGCCTCGTATCGAGCGAAGAATATTACCCGTCGCGCTTTTTCAGTGTAGCGTTCGAACATCGTGTCTAATTATTTATGCTAATTATTTATGATTGCCCACGGCGTCCACTAACCTCTTATGCCCACGCCGCCGGCATTATAACCCAAGCAACAAAGGGCAAGAAGCTTATTATTTCTGTGGCGACAGACCGCTTCTTGGAAGATTCCAAAAACATTTAGCAGGAGAAACCCAAAACCAAAGTTACGCATGTGACTTTGCTGTCTCAATTTTCCGCCACAACGCCGAGGATAGCTACAGCAATGCGCGCCGCCGGATAGCACGCTTCGCAAAATTATTTATCCCGGCTCAATCGACTCTCCGACCCGTCGACGGCCCGCGTCGGCGTTGCCATCGTGAGAATTACCCTGCCGAAAATTGGTTAATCTGAATGAGAGCGACCTGTCAGAATGAACGGACTTCAGCGCTCAAGCCTCACAGCTTAATTGTTAAGTCCTCTAATTTCAAAGACTTCATGAATCGCTCCGGCTGGCATGAGCTTCGCAAAAGACAACGCGCCCTTAGAGTCTCTCTTCGGGCCAGGTCTCAGATAAGGAATCCATGAGGACGATAACAACAATGAAGATGACCCGCACCGCCCCCGCTATTACATGGCTGACGATTGCAGCCCTTTTGATATCCATGTGCGCGAGCCTCGCATTCACGCGCAATACCAGCGCGCAAGCAGCAGAGCTTGATACCCATGCTTCAGACGCTCGCGCCACGCTCATCAAATACACAGTTGATCTGACGCGTCTTGCCTCGCAACGCAGGCTGGAACCGGTCCAGGGCTTCGACGCTGAGATCGCGCGCGTTATTGCTCAGCTATCCAGCGCCACGTCGAAGGCGCCAATCGTTGTGGGCGAGTCGGACACCGACCGCGGCGCGATTGCGCGCGGCGTGGCGTTTCGCCTGCTCTCAGGCGACGCCCCTGAAAATCTGCGCAGCAAGAAGATTTTGAGCTTGAATCTGGATGCGCTCGCGAAAGGCGCAAAGACCAGCGCGCAGTTCGAGCAGCGCGTGCAAGAAGTATTCACGGCGGCTGAATTGGTCCGCAACGAAGTTATCTTGTTTGTCGATCAACTTCACCAGTACGCGGGCGCGCGCGCCACGACGAATGCGACGGCGACGGTGAAAGCGGCCATCGAGACTTCACATCTTTTCGTAATAGCAGGCACTAGTCCTGAGGCGTACAGCTCGTATATTGCTGCTGATCAGTCGGTCGCAAAACTATTTGAATCGATCACCATTGACGGCACCACAGAAGTCGCTGCCACCGCGACCTCAACCGACAAACGCAAGAGTCCTATCAACGAAGAGTTCGAAGGCGAAAAAATTGCACCCGCCATGCGCGAGTTGATGCGCAGTGCAGGATCCAATGGACGCGTCTCAGCTATTCTGCAGGTGAGCGACGTCAACAGCAGAGAAGTCCGTGCGTTGTTAGCGCGCAACGGCGTGCTGCTCGGCGATACCATGCCCAAGCTTGGCGCAATGAAAGTTGACTTGCCCGCACAAGCGATCTCCTCGCTGATGAAGCACGAGTCGATGAACTACATCTCGCCTGATGTTCAGATTCAGTCGCTTGGACATGTGAATGCAACGACAGGCGCGGATCAGGTACGCAATGCGCCGGGCCTGATTGGCAGCCTGCTGGGCGCAACGGCAATTGACGGCACCGGCGTGACAATCGCCGTCGTCGATTCCGGCATGGACCTCAGCCACGTGGCTTTTCAACCCAGCGGCCGCATGAAGTACAAAAAAGACTTTACAACTGAGAATAAGCCGGATAAAGATTATTACGGCCACGGCACTCACGTGGCTTCACTCGCCGTCGGGAATTACACCAACGGAACCGGAACGAGTTATCAAGGCATCGCATACAACGCAAACTTTGTTAATCTGCGTGTCTTGGATGCGAACGGCATCGGCTCGACCTCAACGCTGCTGGCCGCATTGAACTGGTTCCTGACGCCCGCCGATCCCACCAAGCCCCTCAGCGGCTCGAACCCAATGAACAAAGACAAGTACGGCATCCGGGTAGTCAACATCAGCCTCGGCGCCCCGGCTGTCAGCTCTTATCAGAACGATCCGGTTTGCCGCGCCGCTCGAGCGCTGGTTGACGCTGGGCTCGTCGTGGTGGCCGCCGCGGGAAATAACGGAAAGGACGCCAACGGCAACAAAATTTATGGGCAGATCCATTCGCCCGGCAACGAGCCTTCCGTCATCACGGTCGGCGCCGCGAACACTTTCGGCACTGACTCGCATGTGGATGACGGGGTTGCGACTTACAGCTCGCGCGGTCCGACACGCAGCTACTACACCGATGACGCCGGCGTGCGCCACTACGACAACCTGCTGAAACCGGATCTAATCGCTCCCGGGAACAAGCTCATCAACAGCGAAGCCGACGACGGCAGCAGCAACCCAAACAACCTGGTGAAGCAAAATCCGCAACTCGACGCCGGCATCAGCGGTTCCGACAACAAGAAAATGATGTACCTGAGTGGAACCTCGATGGCCACGCCGGTTGTCGCCGGCGCCGCAGCTCTGATGCTGCAAATTAACCCGAAGCTGACGCCGAACATGGTGAAGATGGCCCTAATGTACACGGCCGATCCCTTGCCGGGCTGGAATATGCTCGAGCAGGGAACGGGCGAAGTGAACATCGAGGGCGCAGCCCGGCTGGCGAAAGTCATCCGAACGGATCTTTCATCGAGCACGCCGCAGGACAGCGCGATCTTTCCAGCACATTGGGATCCTAAGCTTAGAATTCCACGTGGACAAGTTGTCGCGGCCGCTTCTATAGTGTCACCTAAATACTAGTGACTCCAGCGTAACTGGACTGGCCACAGTTAGGCCGCAAATGTAATCACACTGGCTCACCT
>JADMIO012757340.1_pt1 | contig 87072 bp, 67 predicted proteins | sample 8958161 | NCBI WGS metagenome assembly JADMIO01 (sample SAMN16585339, study PRJNA669376) | soil metagenome | isolation source: Crop rotation soil | place: USA: Cullars Rotation, Alabama | collected 2011 | reverse complement strand
GGCCGCGACTTCAAGTCACGTGAATTCCAAGCTTCGGATCCCACTGTGCTGGAAAGACTGGCTGAGGTCCATGCACAGATAGCCGGTGATGTTGGTCTCGGCTTCGAATTTTTTAACGTAGTATTTGTCGGTTTTGGCGAAGACGAGCCAATCGATGTCTTTGGGGTCGTCGCCGTGGGAATACCGGCGGTGTTCGGAGAATTCAACGGAGAAGCCGTGAAAGGGAGAGGCGTGGAGGCCCTGGAGGAATCCTTTGACGACGAATTGGGCGCGCAGATCCAGGCGTTTGATTTGGTTGATGACTTCGGGCTTGAGATATTTTTCGACCGAAGCCATGGGTGCAGTGTTGTGTCGCCCCTTTGGGGCTCAGGATTTTTGGGAATATGTCTTACCCAGGGCGGCGCTGCGCTTGCCCTGGGCTATCGAAGGTTGCCCCGTTGGGGCACTCGTCATGCGAATTTGGAGACTTCAGGTTCTTTCACTTCTTTCAGCAGCCGCAAGATGACGTCTTCGGTAGTCATGCCTTCGGCTTGGGCTTGAAAGTTGGTGCTGAGGCGGTGGCGGAGAACTGGGACAGCGATTTTTTTGATGTCGTCGATGGCGACGGAGAAGCGGCCGTCCATGGCGGCGAGGGCTTTGCCGCCGTTGATGAGGTTTTGGCCGGCGCGCGGGCCGGCACCCCAATCGACTAGTTCTTTGATGAATTCGGGGGCGGTGTCGTCTTTGGGGCGGGTGGCGCGGACGAGGCGGGAGACGTATTTGACGATGTATTCGCTGACGGCGACGGAGTGGACGAGCTTTTGAAGGTTCACGATGGCCCGCGCGGAGAGAATTTTGCGAACTTCGACTTTTTCGGTCCGCGTGGTTTGCGAGAGAATCTTCTCTTCTTCGTCGGCCGTGGGATAGCCGATTTTGATATTGAACATGAACCGGTCAAGTTGGGCTTCCGGCAGCGGATAAGTGCCTTCCTGCTCGATGGGGTTTTGCGTGGCGATGACGAAGAATGGATCGGGCAGCTCGTAGGTTTGCCGGCCGACGGTGCATTCCCGCTCTTGCATGGCTTGAAGCAAAGCGGCCTGCGTCTTGGGCGGGGTGCGGTTGATTTCGTCGGCCAGCAGGATATTCGTGAAGACCGGACCTTCGACGAAGCGGAAATTACGTTTGCCGGCTTCATCTTCTTCCAGGACATTCGTGCCCGTGATGTCGCTGGGCATCAAGTCGGGTGTGAATTGGATGCGTTTGAAGCCGACGTCGAGGATGCGGGCAAGCGTGCTGACCATGAGGGTCTTGGCGAGGCCGGGGACGCCTTCCAGCAGGCAGTGGCCCCGCGTGAAGATCGCCGCAAAAAGCTGCTCGATGACCTCGGTTTGCCCCACGATCACCTTTTGCAGCTCCTGCTGCATGAGCTGCCGATGCGAGGCGAAATCTTGCAGGATGTCGCCGAGGGACTTTGGTTTTGGCGGCGGAGAGCTGGCGGTGGACATGCGGAAAGAGGGCTAGGGCTAGTGAGTAGGGCTAGGACTAAGATAATGGATAGGGGAGTTCGCGCCGCGGTCAAGTTGTCGGCCAATGACAGGGAGGGAAGAATGCTCACGCAGAGGCGCAAAGGCGCAAAGGAATTCGAGAAGTACGTGGTCCTCGCCGCGGCTCCGCGCCTCCGCGTGATGATTGGTTGGGCGGCGATGCTTTGCAGCCTGATCTTTCCAGCGATCAGCCGGGCGGATGTCACGGCTGAGCAGGTTAATGCGGCCATCAAGAATGGTGTGGCGTTTCTTGAGAAAAGGCAGAGCCCTAGTGGCAACTGGGCGGAAGTTCATCCCTCCGACTATGGCGGAGTGACGGCGCTGTGCACATTGGCTCTGCTCAACTGTGGGCGCACCGCCGACGATGAAAGCGTAAAGAGGGCTCTGGCGTTCTTGGAAAAAGCACCCCAACCGAACCGGATTTATTCGGTGGCAGTTAGTTTGCTGATGTTTGCCCAAGCAAATCCGAGCAAATATGCGCTGCAGATTAAGCAGCGCGCGATGTGGATCGAGGGGCGGCAGCTCCGCAGCGAAGGCAAGCAAAAAGGGGGCTGGCGCTACACGGGTGAAGAAACGACTGCCGATAACAGCGCGACGCAATTCGCCATTCTGGCGTTGTACGAAGCGGAGCGAGCTGGAATCAAGATTTCGGATCAAACATGGCAGTTGGCTTTAAACTACTGGACGCAACCGGGACTTCAATCGCCGACCGGCTCTTTTGGGTACGTTGGCACCGACGAGCTTTGCGGCAGCATGACTTGCGCCGGCATCGCTTCACTCATTATTTTGCAAGATCGCCTTCAGGCGGGAAGCGCCGGCTTTGGCGATGGGAAAATCCGCTGCTGTGGCGAGGAGCCTGACCATGCCGCGCTGGACAATGCATTCCGATGGCTGGGGCAAAACTTTTCTGTCGAACGCAATCCTGGCTATCAATTGTATTGGCTCTATTATTTGTACGCACTGGAACGGGTTGGCCGGCTCTCTGGTCAACGATTCATGGCGACTCGCCGGCCAGGCGGCACCGTAGAGCTTCATGATTGGTATCGCGAAGGTTGCGAGGTTTTGTTGCGATGGCAAGACAAATTCAATAATTCATGGACTGGCACCGGCCCAGCTGAAGCAGACGAAGTCGGGACGGCGTTTGCATTGCTGTTCCTTTCAAAAGGGCGGCGGCCGGTCGTGATTGGCAAATTGCAGCACGACGATGGTGCGGGAGGCGGGGCGCCGGATTGGGACCATCATCGGCGGGCGGTGCAGAACTTGACGATGCGGGTGGAGAAGAAATGGCAGAAGGATTTGTCGTGGCAAACGATCGACTTCACGCGGCGTGGACCGCGCGAGCAGTTGCATGTTACGGCGGCTGATTTGCTGGAAGCGCCGGTGTTGTTTCTAAGTGGATCGCAGGCGTTGGATCTTAACGTTGAGCAGCGGCGGGTGCTTAAGGAATATCTCGAAAACGGCGGGTTCTTGTTTGCCGAGGCTTGCAACGGCAACGGCTGTAATGGCGAGGCGTTCAACCGCAGTTTTCGCTTGCTGATGCAGGACATTTTTCCAGATAGCGAGCTGCGAAAGCTGCCGCCGGACCATGCGGTTTGGTATGCCCAGGAAAAAGTTGATCCGAATCATTTGCCGAAGGATTCGGAGTTTTGGTTGTGGGGCCTCGACGCTTGTTGCCGCACAAGTGTGGTGTATTGTCCGCGGAGCTTGTCCTGCTATTGGGAGTTGGCGCATCCATATCGAGAAAATGATTATCCGAAGGCTGTCAAAGAAGAAATTGAGCAGGTCGCTCGCATTGGCAGCAACGTGCTCGCTTATGCGACTGGTCGGGAGCTAAAGGAGAAGCTCGACCGGCCGCAGATTGTGACGGCCAAATCCGGCGCTCACAGCCCGCGCGGGGCGCTTGTTGTTCCCAAGCTCGGTCACAATGGCGGCGCGGATGATGCCCCGGCAGCACTCAACAATTTGCTGCTAGTTATGGAGAAGCAGCAGCTTGTGCAGCGGACCGATTTTGAGCGGCGGGTCATTCCGCCCAGCGATCCACAGTTGTTTGAGTATCCGATTTACTTTATGCACGGGCGGCGGTCGTTTCGCTTTTCGGCCGCGGAGCGAAAGGCGATCAAGGACTATCTGGATCGGGGTGGGTTTATTTTTGCGGATGCCATTTGTGCCAATAAGGAGTTCGCCGATTCGCTCCGGGCCGAAATGAAGGCCATTTATCCGGATGCCACTTTTTCCAGAATTCCGCCCAACCATTCCCTGTTCAGCAATCAATTTCATGGCTTCTCGCTGGATACAGTGGAACTGCGCGATCCGCAAATCCGTGGCGATGCGGATCCGCTGACGACCCGGGTTGTGAAAACGACGCCGTTATTGGAAGGCCTCGAAATTGAAGCACGATACGCGGTGATTCTGTCGCCGTACGATATTAGCTGCGCTCTGGAAAAAGGCGCTTCGTTGGACTGCAAGGGCTATATCACGGCAGATGCGGCGCGGATTGGGGCAAATGTGCTGCTGTATGCGTTGCAGCAGTAGTCGTCTTCGGTTGGGACGGAAAATCTCGCACAGGCACAGAGATCACAGAGGCGGCGAGTCAAAGCCTTTTGATAAGCAACTTGCTCGGGAATTCTGCTAGCCGGGCTGGGTGAGCTGTTTTTGCTTTGTTTTGTAACTCCGTGCTCTCTGTGCCTCTGTGCGAGGCTTTTTCTGGGTTTTCTTGCTACTATGAACGGGTATCGATCTGGGCGTGGAGCACGTGATGGCGATGAGAGAATTGATCGCAGTAACCGTTTTCTTATTGAGCGCTGCTACGGCGTTAGGTGAGGCGCCGGAAACGGTCAAGTTCAATCGGGACGTGCGGCCGATTCTTTCGGGCAATTGCTTTTATTGTCATGGGCCGGACCCGAAGCATCGCGAGGCGGATTTGCGGCTTGATGTTCGTGAAGGAGCGACGGCTGATCTGGGTGGTTATGCCGCGATTGTGCCGGGCAAGCCGGATGAGAGCACGCTGATCAAGCGCGTGACTTCGCACGATGCTGACGAGCGGATGCCGCCGCCGGCGAGCAAGAAGCCGCACCTGACGGACGAGCAGATTGTGATTTTGCGGCGGTGGATCGAGCAGGGGGCAGAGTATGAGGGGCACTGGGCATTTTTGCCGTTGTCGAAGGTTCAGCCGCCGTCGGTGAAGAGCGAATCTTGGGCTCAGAATGCGATTGACCGTTTTATTTTGGCGAGGCTGGAGCAGGAAAGCATCGGGCCATCCCAGCCCGCCGATCCGGCCACGCTTATTCGTCGCGTCTCGCTCGATCTGACGGGGTTGTTGCCGACGCCCGAGGAGGTGGAGGCGTTTGCTGCGGGTAGGGAAAGCTATTCCGCGCTCGTGGAGCGGTTGCTGGCGTCGTCTCACTATGGCGAGCGGTGGGGACGGCATTGGCTGGATCAGGCGCGGTATGCGGACAGCAATGGTTACTCGATCGATAGTGAGCGGCAGATGTGGCCTTATCGAGATTGGGTGATCAAGGCGCTAAACGATGATATGCCTTTCGATCAGTTCACGGTCGAGCAGTTGGCGGGTGATTTGTTGCCGAATGCTACGAAGAGCCAGTTGGTAGCGACGGCGTTTCATCGCAATACATTGATTAACGAAGAAGGCGGGACGGATAAGGAGCAGTTTCGGCATGAGGCGGTAGTCGATCGAGTAAACACTACGGGCGCGGTGTGGTTGGGCCTGACGATTGGTTGCTGCCAATGCCACACGCACAAGTTCGATCCGATTCAGCACCGGGAGTACTACGAGCTGTTCGCGTTTTTTAACAGCGGCACGGATATCAATAACCGCGGAGCGACGATTCCGGTGACGCGGGGCGAGATTTTTGGGAGGCCGGTAGCAAAGCCGCAGCCCGCCGCGCCGACGCCGGAGCAGTTGACGGCCTGGGAGAAAGACGAATTGGCGCGATTGGAGAAGCTAGATTCGGAGCAGGACGCGGCCGATGCCCAATGGAAGCCCGTGCAATATGTCGAGTATGGAACGGAGTCGAATGCGGGGTTTGATTTGCTGGAGGATAATTCGCTGCTGTCGGACGGCAAAGGATCGGACAACGACACGTATCGCGTCGTCGTTAAGACCGATTTGAAGCAGATCGCGGCGGTGCGACTGAGGGCGCTGACGCATCCGTCGCTGCCGCGAAAGGGTCCGGGGCGAGCGGGGAATGGAAATTTTGTGTTGACTGACTTTAGTGTGTCGGTTGGTGACAAGGAGTTGGATTTCAAGACGGCATATGCTGATCACGAGCAGCCGAGTTATCCGGCCAGTGCGGCGATTGATGATGATCCGAAAACCGGTTGGGCGATCAATATCGGCTATGGCCAAACGGCGACGCTGAATGCCGATCATGAGGCGGTTTTCTTGTTGGAGACGCCTGTTGAAATCGACGGCTCGCAGTCGCTGGAGGTGAAACTGTTTCACAACGCGAATGCTGATTACCTCGTCGGTCGGTTTGCGATTGATGTGATTGAAATGAAGCCCGCGAAGCCGGTGACGATCGATGAACCGCTGCTGGCGGCGCTGCGGTTGCCTAGAGAGAAGCGATCGCGAGAGCAGTCGCTGCTGGTGAATGACGCGTTCACGAAAGCGGAGGCGGCTGGCAAAGGGGGACGCGGCCGGCGAATGGCGTCGCCCGACATCGCGGATGTGATGGTTTGGAAGGAATTGGAGAAGCCGCGGGAGACTTTTATCAGCCTGCGTGGTGACTTTTTGCGGCCTGACAAGGATGTGGGGCCGCTGGTGGCAGATGTGCTGGATGCGGTGCCGCCGAAATTGTCGGGGGCGGAGAAACGGGATCGGTTGGATTTGGCCAAGTGGCTTGTGAATTCGGAAAATCCATTGACGCCGCGGGTGCAGATGAATCGGGTGTGGATGCATTACTTTGGTCGCGGCCTTGTGGAAACCGAGGAGGATTTTGGAACGCAGGGTTCGCCACCGACGCATCCGGAATTGCTGGATTGGCTGGCGGCGGAGTTCATGCGGCAGAAATGGTCGCTGAAGGAGATGCATCGGCTGATTGTGATGAGCAATACGTATCGGCAGTCGTCGAACGCTCGGCCCGATTTGAAGGACAAGGATGCGCGAAATTTGCTGCTGGCGAGGCAGGAACGCGTTCGTTTTGACGCGGAGATTGTGCGGGATGCGGCGCTTTCGGCTAGTGGCTTGCTCGATCCGACGATTGGCGGGCCGAGCGTGAAGCCGCCGCAGCCGGAGGGGGTGTATGCCTTTACGCAGACTCAGAAGAAATGGGCGGCGGATACGGGTCCGGCGAGGTATCGGCGGGGGATGTATACGCTGTTTTTCCGCAGTGCGCCGCATCCGTTGTTTACGACCTTTGACGCACCGGACTTTCAGACGGTCTGCACGCGGCGGGGACGGAGCAATACGCCACTGCAGGCGCTGACGGTGGCGAACGATGAGACGTTTCTTGAACTGGCTCAGGGGTTGGCTGCGCGGGTGAGGCGGGAGCTGCCGGCGGCTGGTCTCGATCCGCGGCTGAAGCGGGCTTATTTGTTGACGCTGTGCCGGGTGCCTTCGGTCAATGAACTGGCGACGTTGCACGGGTTTTATGATCGGCAGTTGGCTGATTTGAAGGATGAAGCGGAGCGGGCGAAGTCGTTGTTGTCGCCGGAATTGGCGGAAGGGGACGATCCGTTTGGCTCGGCGGCGCTGGTTTTAGTTTGTCGGGCGATACTAAATACTGACGCGTTTATTACTCGAGAATGAACAAAGGAATCTCGCACAGAGGCACAGAGGGCACAGAGATTTCGTTTTGTCTCCGCGCCTCCGCGTCTCCGCGTGAGTCTTGAAGAACGATGGCGGAAAATCCTGATCCCGATATTGAGTTCCGCCAGTTGCGGGCGCGGACGCGGCGGCATTTTTTTGGTGAATGCGGCGTGGGCGTGGGTGCGATTGCGCTGAATCAGCTGTTAGCGCGGGATGGAATTGCTGCGCCCGAGGCTGCGGCCAAGGTCAGTTCCGTTAAGGTCGATCCGGCGAATCCGCTTTTGCCGCGCGTGGGACACTTTCCCGCGAAGGTGAAGAATGTCATCTATTTGTTTATGGCGGGTGCGCCGAGCCAGCTGGAGTTGTTTGACGATAAGCCGAAGTTGCGGGAGTTGCACGGAAAGCCGCCGCCGAAAAGTTTGTTGGAAGGGAAGCGTTTTGCGTTTTTGAAGGGAAACGAGACGCTGATGGGCTCGCAACGCAAGTTCGAGCGGGTTGGAGAGTGCGGCATCACGATGAGCGAGATGTTTCCGCACATGAAACAGATCGCGGATGATGTTTGCTGGCTGCAGGGATTGACGACGGATGTGTTCAATCATGGGCCGGCCAAGTTGTTCATGAATACGGGCTTTCCCGCGCCGGGACGGCCGGCGATGGGGGCGTGGGTCACGTATGGCCTGGGCAGCGAATCGCAGGATTTGCCGGGTTTCGTGGTGCTGCAGTCGGGGCCGCGGGGGCCGCGGGGCGGGGCGTCGCTGTGGGCGAGCGGATTTTTGCCGACTTCGTTTCAGGGCGTACCGTTTCGCAGCAAGGGCGATCCCATTTTGTATCTGAAGAGCCCGAGCGGTTTGACGCCGGCGGCGGAGCGGGATTTTTACGATACGGTGGGGCAGCTCAATAAGGAACGTCTGGAAAAAACGGGCGACCCGGAGATTTTGACGCGGATCAATGCTTATGAAATGGCGTTTCGGATGCAGACGAGTGCACCGGAGTTGATGGACCTTTCGCAGGAGTCGCAGGAGACGCTGGACTTGTACGGGGTTAAGCCGGGGACGCCGTCGTTTGCCACGAATTGCTTGCTCGCGCGGCGACTGGTGGAGCGGGGCGTGCGGTTCGTGCAGCTTTATCACACGAACTGGGACAGTCACGGCGGGCCGGGGGAAAATCTCAATAATGATTTCGAAAAAGTTTGCTTGGATGTCGATCAGGCGACGACGGCGCTGATCAAGGATTTGAAGCGGAGCGGTTTACTGAAGGACACGCTGGTGATTTGGGGTGGCGAGTTTGGGCGGACGCCGATGGGTGAGGTGCGGACCACGATTGGGCGCGACCACCATATCGAGGCTTTCACGATGTGGGTTGCGGGCGGTGGTGTGAAATCGGGGGTCATTATTGGCAAGACGGATGAGCTGGGATTTGGCGTGATTGAGGACAAGTACCATGTGCATGACTTGCAGGCGACGGTATTGCATCTCTTGGGCTTCGATCATGAGCGGCTGACGTATCGGTTTCAGGGGCGGGATTTTCGGCTCACGGATGTGCATGGGCATGTGATTGAGAAGATGCTGACGTAGGCCATGGATATCGACAAGATTTTGGCGACGATGAATGAGTTTGGAGTTGGTTATTTGCTTATTGGTGGGATGAATTTCATGCTGCGGCATGAACCCACACTGCTGACCTTCGACGTTGATCTGTGGATTGAGGACACGGCGGAGAACCGACGGCGGTGTGAGTCAGCTTTGAGTGCCATGGACGCGGAATGGGGGCCGACGGAGTCTGATTGGGGGCCAGTAAAAAGCATGTCTGACGGGTGGATGGAACGACAGTCGCTCTTTAGCCTCAACACGCCCTTCGGCGCTTTAGATATTTTCCGAACACTGCCGGGCCCCCCTAGTTGGCAAGCTTCTTTTGAGGCCGCGAAGCATGAGCGAACAGCAGGAGGCGTGAACTATCATGGACTCAATGATGCAGACATGCTTAGCTGCCAATTGGCGCTCGATCCTGCGTTTCAAAAGCAAAGCCGCGTGAAAAAACTTCGATCCGTGATGGGGGTGAGTAATGGATGATTCCTTTAGCGAGCTAGTTCGCCAGGAGGAAGCTAAAAGGCTCTCGAACTGCGATCGCAAGCAGTGGTGGCAGTCGATTCAACGGACAATCGCTTGGGTGGATTCACAAAAGACGGTGCGACGAAACACGAAGGAAGGTTGTCTGGCTAATCAACGGAGATTGCTCGCTCAGTTCGCTGCAACTGTTAAAGAGAACTCATAAATTGGTTGGCACAGCCCACCCTACAACTGGTGGGCATAGCTCAGCCTACGACCTTGGTGGGCACAGCCCACCCTACGTGCCGATTAGTTTTTTTAATTGGCCCCACGGGCGGGTGTTGGCGACGTCGGCTTTGGTGAGGCCCGCGCGGCGGGCTTGGACGATGCCGTAGCGGATGACGGCCATTTCTTCGGGGGCGTGGGCGTCGGTCGAGATGACGATGGGGATGCCGTGCTGCTTGGCGGCGGCACAATAGACGTCGTTGAGGTCGAGGCGGACGGGGTTGGCGTTTAGCTCGAGGAGTTTTCCGTTCTTTTTAGCGGCGGTCATTACGGCGTCGAGATCGACCTGGTAGGGCTCGCGTTTGTTGAGGAGACGGCCGGTGGGGTGGGCGATGATCGAGACGTGCGGATTGTGGAGAGCGCCGAGGATGCGGTCGGTGATTTGCTCGCGGGTTTGTTTTTGGCCGTAGTGGACGCTGGCGATTACCCAGTCGGCTTCGGCGAGGACCGCATCAGGCAGGTCCATGCCGCCTTTTTCGAGAATATCGCATTCAATGCCTTTGAGGAGTGTGAAGCCCTTGGGGAGCGACGGGCGAATGCCATCGATCTCTTTCCACTGTGCCAGGACTCGCTCGGGGGTTAAGCCGCGGGCCATGCTGACGCGTTGGGAGTGGTCGGTGATGGCGATATAGGAGAGGCCGCGGCCCCGCGCGGCGGCGACCATATCTTCGATCGAGGCGCTGCCATCGGAGGCGGTGGTGTGCATGTGGAGGTCGCCACGGATGTCATCTGCGGTGACCAGTTCTGGCAACTCGGCTTTATCGGCCCATTGGAATTCGCGGCGGCCTTCGCGGAGCTCGGGTGGGAAGACTGGCAGCTTGAGCGTGGCATAGACGTCTTCCTCGCTGGAGCCGGCGATGCGTGTTTCCTTGTCGTCTTTGAGGCGAAAGACGCCCCATTCGTTGATCTTGAGGCCGTTGTCTTTGGCGCGGCCACGGAGGATGACGTTGTGCTCTTTGGACCCGGTGAAATATTGCAGGGCGGCGCCGAAAGATTCGGCGGGGACAACGCGGAGGTCGATTTGAAAGCCTTTGGCGGTGCGGATCGACATTTTGGTTGGACCGCGGGCAAGAATCTGGCCCTGGCCGACGAATTCACCCAGGGTGTCCATCGCCGGCGTGGGATTGTCGGCGACGACGAGAATGTCGAGGTCGCCGACGGTCTCTTTGCCGCGGCGGTAGCTGCCGGCGAATTCCAGCTGCTGGATGCCTTTGCATTTTTCGAAATGGCGGCGGAGTTGGGCGACCAGCGTGTCGGCTTCGGCCCACAAGAGACGAACGCCGGCAGTTTCGGCGAAGCAGATGCCTTCGAGGATGGCTTTTTGTGTTTTTTCGCCAAAGCCTTTGAGCTTTTGCACTTGCATAGCTTCGCAGGCAGCTTTGAGATCGGCGAGGGTTTTGATACCGAGCTCTTTGTGAAGTAGAGCTGCCTTCTTGGGCCCGACGCCCGGAATTCGGATGAGCGCGAGTACGCTTTCGGGAACTTGGGCCTTAAGATCTTCGAGCATTTGCAGCTTGCCGGTGGTCGCCAACTCAATGATCTTGGCGGCGAGGTCGTCGCCGATGCCTTGAATCTGCTTGAGTCGGGCTTTGCCTTCGGCTGCCAAGCTGGCGAGGGACTCGTGATAGTCGCGGACCGTACGGGCACCGTTGCGGTAGGCACGGACGCGGAAGGGATTGGCGGCTTGGAAGTCGAGGATGTCGCCGATCATGTCGAAGCAGTCGGCGATGTCGTTATTGGTCATGGCTGCAAGTGAAAATTGAAGAGGTCCGGCAGCGGATCATTTTCTGTTTTTAACGCAGAGACGCAAAGGCACAGAGTCGCAGAGAGGGGAGAGAATTTAGGCGAGGACTAAAAACCACGGAAAGGCAGGAAAAAAAACAGCAGTAAGCCACGGATGAAACACGGATTTGCACGGATAGGGAGAAGTTGATCGTCGCCTATTTTGGGTTGACGGCTGGCAGGGGTGGGGCGGGGCCAATGTTGAACGTAGCACCGATTGCTTGGCATTGGTTGTTGAGTTCGGCGGGGAACTTATTCGGTGGCGCGTTGTCCCCTTCGAAGGTTAACCAGTATTTGCCGTAGGGAATTTTTTCGAGATCGAAGGAGCCGTTGGCGATCTGGGTTCCGCGGAACTGGCCGTCGGGTGAGTGGAGGAGGACGCGGCCGGTGGCGATGGGCTTGCCTGAGACTAACGCTTGGCCGCGAATGAAGCCGACCGCGGGTTTGGGGAGTGAACGCGACCAAGCCCACCAGCCGAGGGTGAGAGCGGCGACTACTGTTAGCCAGAGGAGGTCGCGGATGGAGAAGCGGAGCATCGGATCAAACTACTTCTGCTTGGCCACTCGAATGACTACGTAACTCAGCAGGACCGCTGTAATGCAGACGGTGACGGGAAGCCCAATTACGGCGGTTGCGATAAGCGCGAGTAGTTGCAACAGCGGCGACTGTTGACACGCCAAGAAGAAAAACCACAGGGCCGCAAACATCATCGGCCCAATCGCCAAGACGATCATTAGTGTGCGGAGGCGGAAACGCATGGCGTTAGTCTAGGCGATGGCCACGAGGAACACGAAGAGGCACGAAAATAGAAAGTAAATAGGCCACAGATGAAACACGGATTGGCACGGATGGGGAGAACTCGTGGTCGAATTTGGGGCGGTTGGTTGGTGAGGCGTTTTGCAGACGAGGCGGGAGCTTCGGGGAGGGGCGTTCCAGGGGTGGACCCTTGGAACGAGTCGTGGTTTGCTCCCGGCTGAGATGGTTGAGTAATTTTCGTGATGCTGGTCGGCGAAGGGCCTCGCCGACCTACTTTAGGGCGTTCCAAGGGTGGATCCTTAGAACAAGTAGGTTTGCTGCCGGCTGACGGGACGGACAGGCTTGGAAGCCTATCCTACGTTAGGCGTGGATTTCGACGATGTCTTTGTCGTGGATGATGTAGTCGCCTTTCATTTGGGTGCCGGGGGCGAGGACGGCGGTGCCCCAGACGCGGGCATATTTAAAATTGGTGGCGAGGTCGCGGTGGACGAGCTCGGCGACGTCGAGGAGAGTGCCGCCGCGTTTGAGCGTGAAGGGCTTGTCAAAGTCGGCTTCTTTTTTGGTCGGTAGCTTGGTGTAGACGCGGACGACATCGAGCGATTGGTAGATGGCGGTGCGGAGGTCTTCTAGACCGGTGCAGTGTTCGGCGGAGATGCGGAATTCTTGGAAGTCGAGGCCGGGAGAGAATTCTTTGAGGAGGGCGATGCGGTCTTCGTAGCCAGGGAGATCGATTTTGTTGTGGACGAGGATGGTTTGGGTGAAGGAGAGGCCGACGTCTTCTTCCGACAGGTAGGATTCTTTGGCGAGGCGGGTTTTGGTTTGATTGAGTTGATCGAGGACGGGCGTGAAGACGTCGAGGCCGTCGTCAGTGCCGGCGTCGAACAAGAGCAGGACTAAGTCGCTACCGCGGATCAGTCCGAGGAGGTTGGGGTCGAAGACATCGGCGGTAATGGGTGGCGTGTCGATGAGTTGGACCTGGACGTCTTCCCACTGCATCATGCCGGGCTGGGGCTCGCGGGTGGTAAAGGGATAGGGCGCGATCTCTGGTGTGGCACGCGTGAGCTTGGCGAGGAGTTGGCTTTTTCCGGCGTTGGGGCCGCCGAGAATGATGGCGCGGCCGGCACCTTGATGCTGAATGTGCGGACCGTGGTGCCCTTTTTTGCCGGACTTCTTGGCCTGCTCGGACTCTTGCTTGGCCTTGCTGATTTTGGCCTTTAGCTCGGCCTGAAGTTTGTCAGTGCCTTTGTGTTTGGGGATTTCTCGGAGCATGAGCTCGAGGCAGCGGAGCTCGTCTTCGGGCGATTGCGCGCGGCGGTATTCTTCTTCGGCCTTTTTGTATTGGGGGGTGAGGTTGGCGGGCATGGGCAAATGCGGAGTGCGGAATGCGAAATGCAGAATTCAGAATGATGAATTATGAAAACGATTATCGGAGGATGTCGGCGAGGGCGGAAGCGAGGGAGTTGATTTGAGCGGGAGTGTGTGAGCAAGAAAGGCTAATGCGGAGGAGGGATTGATTGGGGGGAACGCTGGGAGGGCGGATGGCGGGGACGAAGAAGCCGCGGCGACGGAGTTCGGTGGCGGCGGTGAGGGCTGATTGGGGATCGCCGAGGACGATGGGAATGATGTGCGTTTGGGAAGTCGATTGAATGAGGTTGAGGTCGAGCAGGCGCTGACGAAGCTTTAGGGAAGTTTCTTCGAGTTGCAGTCGCCGTTGGGGCTCGGTGGCAATGATTTTCAGGGCTTCGAGGCCGGCGGCGGCGTTGGCGGGAGGTGCGGCTGTGGAAAAGACATAGGATCGCGCGCGGTTGGCGAGCCAGTCGATGAGGCGTTGTGAGCCGGCGACGAACCCGCCGTGGCTGCCGAAGGCTTTGCTAAGTGTGCCGATACGAATATCGACGCGGCTTCCGAGACACGCGACTTCGCAGAGACCGCGGCCGTGCTGGCCCAGGACGCCAATGGCGTGGGCTTCGTCCACCATGAGCATGGCGTTGAATTCGCGGGCGAGGTCGGCGAGTGCGAGAAGCGGGGCGAGGGCGCCGTGCATCGAGAAGATGGCGTCTGTGATGATTAGTTTGCGGACTGTTGTAGGGCGATCATTTTCCAGCATTTGCCGCAGTTGATTCAGATCGTCGTCACGGGAGACCGTTACGGAGCTTCTAGTCCCCTCATCCCCAGCCCTTCTCCGCTGAGTACCGGGGAGAAGGGAGCTATAAAGACTGTTTTGATTTTTTTCCGCTTCTCCCCTCGGAGTACGCAGGGTGCCGGTGAGAAAGGTGCTGTGGCTGTTGGGGTAGATGCGGGTGGTTGCGCCGGAGAGGCGGCAGCCGTCGATGATGCTGGCGTGGTTTAGGGCGTCGCTGTAGATGTAATCGCCTCTGCCGACAAGAGAGGTGATTGTGCCGACGTTGGCCGCATAACCAGAGGAAAAGAGTAGAGCGGCTTCGGTGCGTTGAAAATTGGCTAATTCAGATTCCAGCTGGGCGTGGATTGCTGTGCGGCCGGTGACGAGCGGGCTGGCACCGGCGCCCCAGCCGAATTGGTCGATTGCGGATTCGGCGGCTGCAGTGATGCGCAGATCGCTGGCGAGGCCGAGGTAGTCGTTGGAACCGAAATTAATAAGGGAGGAATCGTCGGCTGCGAAGGTGGCGGTGGTGGGACCGGTTCGGGAGCGCAGATTTCGGCGGAGGCCGCGATGGTTGAGATCGGCGAGGGCGTCGTCTAGCCAGTCGAGGGGGTGGGGCATGGTGCCATCGTATCGGCCGAATGCGGGCTTGTCCCAGTGGTGAATGTGCGTATCCTCGGAAGCCTGCGGGTTAAATGATAAGTGTGAGGCTTTATTGGACGGCACTTGGTTACAACGGTTAGAGGAGCGGACGCTGCCGCAGTTCAATCAGCTGGTGACCTGGTCGCTGTTGGTGGCGGCGGCGACTTTGGTGCCGTGGCAGTTTGATATTAAAGAAGGGGAGCGGGGTGGGTTTGTCTCGCTGTTTTCATGGTTGCCGGATGAGGTGGTGCGTAGCCCGGTGACGTGGCTGGTGTTGCGGGGATTATTGGCACTGGGAATTGTGCTGTGGGCAACGCAGCGGTGGTTGCCCTGGTCGTGTTGGCTCGTAGTGGCGGCGTTTACCGCGCTGTGGTCGCTGCATGTGGAGACGACGTACAACACGGCGCATATTTTTAATATGGCGACGATGCTGATCGTGATTCAGGCGATTTGGGTGACGACTGATGCATCTCTGATCCGGAAACAATTGCGGGAAAAGACGCTTGGGCGGTTGCCGCTGGTGCCGCGGTGGGTGTCGCTGGCGTCGATTGCGTATATCGGAATATTTCACACGGCGGCAGGATTGTCGAAGCTAAGCTTCAGCGGCCCACAGTGGGCGAACGGAATCTCACTGCAGTTGTGGACGTATTTATGGGGCCGGGCATGGTCGCCGACAACGCAGTTAATGCTGGCCAGTCGCGGGTTTACACAGTTTATGCAGGCGCTAACGCTGGTTTTTGAATCAGCCGGGGTTTTGGCCGTTTTTCCGCGGTTTCGCACGGCTGTGGGAGTTGGACTGGTGGCGTTTTATGCCGGAGTTTTGGCAACTTTCGACTACGGTTTCCAATTTAACGCTTGGCTCACCGCGTTGTATTTTTTGCCTTTTGAGCCGCTGATTACACGGCTGGCGGCACAACGTTTGGCAGAAAACAAAATTCAAGTATGAGCGAGAAGCAGCCGTGCAGTGACTGAAAGGGGGCCGCTTACACCGCCTAACGGACCTGATAAGTCCGTAATTGCCCCAGATTATTCATTTTGTGGCGTTTGTTTTTCGCTTGTTGTTTGTCCGTAATGCTTGACAGGGCCTCTGGCATGTCGATAACAACCATAAGAGTGCGTTCGGATGCGCCTGCGTGGCTTCATTTTTGATGATGCCAGCACAGGCGGAGTTTCGTTCCAGGCGAAGAGGGATTCTCGCATGACGACGATTGACCCGGCGATTGTTCAAGAGCCTATCCCGTTTGTTGCGGGCGAACTTTCGGCTCAGTCGCTTTACGATAAGTGTTGGACGCTGGCCCGCAACTTGTGGTGGACCTGGCATCCCGAGGTGATCAACCTCTTTCGCGACCTGGATCCGATTCGCTGGCGGCAGCTGGACCACAATCCCGTAGCACTACTACGCGAGTTCACATCTGAGCGGCTGGCCCAGCGCGCGGCCGAGATGGTGCTTTACAGCCGCATCAACTATGCGCATCGCCGCTTAAAAGAGTACATGGCCAATCGCCAGACGTGGGCGGCTTGGAATGCGGGGGTGCTGGGGAGTAAGCCGGTGGCTTATTTTTCGGCCGAGTTCGGCATGCACGAATCGATTCCAATTTATTCGGGCGGTTTGGGTGTGCTGTCGGGCGATCATATTAAAAGTGCGAGCGGGCTAGGTGTGAACCTTGTCGCGATTGGTCTGTTTTACGATCAGGGCTATTTCAAGCAGCAGCTGGACGAGAAGGGTTGGCAGAAAGAGGAGTACATCGAGACGAAAGTCGAGAACATGCCAATGGAGCCGGCGCTTTCGCCGGAGGGCAAGCCGATCACAATTCGCGTGGATACGCGGACGGGGCCGTTGTTTGCCAAGGTGTGGATGATGCAGGTCGGCCGCGTGCGGCTGTTTTTGCTCGACTGCGACGTGGAGGGGAACAGCCCTCAGGATCGCGATTTGACGAGCCGGCTGTATGGTGGCGACGAGCGGACGCGCATTCGCCAGGAGCTTGTGCTGGGTGTTGGTGGCGTGAAGGCGCTGCGCGCATTGGGGATTACGCCGGGCGTGTATCACTTGAACGAAGGGCACAGTGCGTTTGGTCCGCTGGAAGTCATTCGCGAGCGGATGCACGACGACGGGATGCGTTTCGACGATGCGTTGCGCGAAGTGGCGCGGCAAACTGTGTTTACGACGCATACGCCGGTGCCTGCGGGACATGATCGGTTCCATGGTGGTCTGGTCGAAGAGCATTTGGGGCCGCTACGTGATCAACTGGGCATCAGCTACGAACAGCTGATGGGATTGGGACGCGTTGAGCCGCAGAACGATCAAGAATTGTTCACGATGACGGTCGTGGGTTTGAAAATCTCACGCCGAGCGAATGCCGTGAGTCAGTTACACGGGCATATTTCGCGGCGAATGTGGGCGGCGCTGTGGCCGTGGCGTGTCGAAGAAGAAATTCCGATCGGGCACATCACGAACGGTGTGCATATTCCGAGCTGGCTGGCGCAGCAGATGCTGCAGCTTTATGACCGGCATTTTCCGGCGCAGTGGATTTTCCGGATGGGTGAGCCGGAGGTTTGGCAGAACATTCACAACGTCGATCCGGGCGAATTGTGGGAAACACACAACGCGCTGAAGAATTTATTGCTGTCGTTCGTGCGGCGGCGCGTGAGCCGGCAGTGCCGCCGAAGGGGCGAGAGCGATGATGCTGTCGAGGCCGCACGCAATATTCTGGATCCGAACGTGCTGACGATTGGTTTCGGCCGCCGCTTCGCGACTTATAAGCGGGCGACGATGGTGATGAACGACCTGGAGCGGTTGGCGGCGCTGTGCAACGACAAAGAGCGGCCGGTGCAGTTTGTGTTTGCCGGCAAGGCACATCCCAAGGATGAGCCGGGCAAGCGATTCATTCAGACGGTGGCGAATTTGCGACATGATCCGCGATTTGCAAACCGGATTGCGTACGTCGAAGACTACGACATCAACGTTTGCCGGCACATGATTCAAGGCGTGGATGTGTGGCTGAATAATCCGCGGCGGCCGCTAGAAGCTTCGGGCACGAGCGGTGAGAAGACCGTGCTCAATGGTGGCTTGAATTTGTCGATTCTCGACGGTTGGTGGGCTGAAGCCTACGACGGGGCGAATGGCTTTGCGATTGGCAATGGTCAGAGCCATGTCGATGATGCCATCACGGACCGCCGCGACGGTGAATCGCTTTACAAAGTGCTGGAAGAGCAAGTCATTCCGATGTATTACGACCGCGACGTGGATGGGCTGCCACGACACTGGATCAAGCGGATGATGAACTCGATCAGCACGCTGGCCTGGCGGTTTAGCGCCCACCGCATGGTCATGGACTACACGCGGCTGTGCTATGTGCCGGCGGCTGGCGGGCTGAGTAGTGAAATGACGAATCATTAGTTGTCATTTTGTCAGTGGTCGTTGTCATTTGTTTGCTGCCATTGTCGTTAATCTGCTCTTGACGAATGGCATTTGACACGTGACAAGTGACATTTATGAAGCTTGCAATAATTGGTACGGGCTATGTCGGCCTCGTGACGGGCACTTGCCTCGCCGACAGCGGTAATGACGTTACCTGCGTTGATATCGATCAGGCCAAGATCGAGCGGCTGGAACGTGGCGACATTCCGATCTATGAGCCGGGGTTGTCGGAATTGGTGCTGCGCAATGCTGCAGCTGGGCGTCTGAAATTTACGACAAGCACAGCGGATGCGGTGCGCGGAGCACGGCTGGTGTTTATTGCCGTCGGCACACCAACATGCGACGGTGATTCGGACGTTGAAGGACAAAAAAAAGGTGCCGCGGACTTAAAGTACGTGTGGAAAGCGGCGGAAGGTTTTGCTCCGCACCTGGCGCCGGATACGGTTGTCGTCATCAAGAGCACGGTGCCGCCGGGAACGAATACTAAGCTGTATTCGCTATTGCAAGGGCTGGCTGGTCGGAAGGTTGATGTCGCGAGCAATCCGGAGTTCCTCAAGGAAGGTGCCGCGATCAATGATTTTCAGTATCCCGACCGCGTGGTGATCGGGGTGCGAACGCCGGAGGCGGAAGCGGCTCTGACGGAACTTTATGCTCCGTTTTTGCGGACCGATAAGCCGCTGCTGGTAATGACGCCGGAGAGCGCGGAGCTGACGAAATATGTCGCCAACGCGCTGCTTTCGACGAAGATCAGCTTCATCAACGAAATGGCCAATTTATGCGAGAAGATCGGCGGCGATATCAACGATGTTCGCCGCGGGATTGGCCATGACCGTCGGATTGGCTTTGCGTTCTTGTTTCCAGGCGTGGGATATGGCGGCAGCTGTTTTCCGAAGGATGTGCGGGCGTTGTCGTATTTGGCACGCGAGCTGGGCATCGATCCATTGCTGCTCGACGCTGTCGATGAGGTGAATAGCCGGCAGAAGCATACACTGGCCCACAAAATCGAGAAGCATTTTGGTGGGCACTTGGCGGGCAAGCAGTTCGCGCTGTGGGGATTGGCGTTTAAGCCGAAGACGGATGATATCCGCGAGGCGCCTGCGCTGACGCTGATTGATTTTTTGCTGCAGCGGGGGGCGAAAGTCGCCGTGCACGATCCGGAAGCGATGGAGAACGTTAAGGCGCAATACGGTGAGAAATTGGTCTATGTCAATTCGCCGATTGACGCCTTGGAAGGTGCTGATGCACTGGCGATCAATACGGAGTGGGGTGAATTTCGGAATCCGGATTTCGGCGAAATGAAGCGGCGGATGCGGAGCCCGGTTATTTTTGACGGGCGCAATCTTTATGACGGCGCTGCCGTTCAAGGTCACGGATTCACGTATTATTCGATTGGACGGACACCGGTGAAACCTAGATTAGAGTGACTTATTTCAGCATGCCCTGCCAAGATGCCCTATCTTGTGGCAACTTTGCGAGGAGATTTTGTTCGCGCGGTCCAAGGCCGAATTTTCGCTAGTTCGTCGTGTAGATTTCGCTCGGTTACTTCCATGTCGTAGAGCGCCTGCGCACGCAGCCAATAGCCATTCGAGAGACCGAAAAAGCGACATAGCCGAAGATCGGTATCCGCCGTAACCGCCCTTTTGCCGGCCAAAATGTCCCCGATTCGCTGTGCGGGCACTCCAATTTCCTTGGCGAGTCGATAGTTGCTGATCTCCATCGGCTTCATAAATTCTTCCCTGAGAATTTCGCCCGGCGTTATCGGCTTGAGTAACTTCATGAATCACCTAGTGATAGTCAACAATTTCGACGTTCTCGGCTCCGGCGGCGGTCCACCGAAAGCAGAGTCGAAACTGATCGTTGATGCGAATGCTATATTGTCCCGCTCGTTTGCCCTTAAGGGCTTCTAGGCGATTGGCGGGAGGAACACGTAAGTCGTCCAGCCTTCCGGCGATTTCTAGCTGCCGGAGTTTCCGCCGAGCCACGCCCGCAATCTGCGCAAATTTGGCAACTCGCTCGCCGCGTGCGAGCGATTGCGTTGCTTGGCAACGAAAGGAGATGATCACGCCAAGCAATAGTAACGCCGCGCGTTACTATTGTCAATTCTCGTGTGGCTTTTACCGATACGCTATGCGAGCGGCAACCGGATGCCCTGGACGGCTGCCTGGCGGGTGGTCATTTTGCGCGGAGGCGGGACGGCTTGTGTTGCTGGCTCGTGCATCGAGAGGCGGGAATGAACGAGGTGGGGTAGCCAGAGAGCTTTGCCGACAAGGTCAATCAAAACGTCTGGATCGAGCGGCTTACGCAAGTAATAGGCGGCGCCGGCTTCATGTGAACGTCGGACGATATCGGGAAGCTGCGTTTTGCTGACAAACATGACCGGGACATCTTGCATGCCCGGCAGGCGTCGCATTTCGCGCGAAAGCTCAATGCCGCTATCGCCGGCAATGCTCACGTCGCAGATGATGAGGTCGAGAGCCTGTGTGGTGGCAATTTTCAGGGCCGACCGGCGGTCGCGAGCCTGATAGACCATGTGGCCGGCCGCATCGAGCGCTTCGGTCGCGCTGGCCAGGGAAATGGACTCTTCGTCAACGATCAGAATTTCAGCCGGTTCGCGGTTCGTCGAGTTCATCGGCAGCGAAAACTCCTACGGGGATAGGTAGTTCGCCGCTCCATCGGCCCCACGTTTTCGACGCGGGTTTTCGGACAGCCTGCCTGGCAAGATTGTCTTCGGCCGAAGTGTTTGCCGGTGCATAGTAATCTTTGCCCTGCCCGCAGAAGCGAGGCAATCGATTCGATTGGACCTGGGACGTGGAATCGGTGCGTGTCCATTTATTCCCGATGCGATACTTGGACCGCTTCTAGGATGTCGCGCGCCGGGGGATTACCCTAAAGGTCCAAACTTTTGGGAGTGGAATTGCATGTACAGCCGAAACAGCCTGCTTTCCTTGGCCATCGTGTTAGCCGTGGCGCTGAATTGTTGGTTTTTACGTGGCGCGGAGCCCACCATCGAAATCAAAACTCCGATGGCGCCGCCGGCTTGGGCGCTCTTAGAGCGCGAGGTGCTGCGGATGAACGCAGCGGCGTGCGAGGAGTTTTTTGCGAAGTATTTCGACGAACGGGGATTTTTGCTGTGCGTGGAGCGGTGGGGCGGAGACGATGGGCCGGATGACGCGATCGAGAATTGCAATGATTGGCCGCTGCTGTATGCCCTGGGAGCACCCACGCGAGTGCGGGAGATGTATGACAAGGCGTGGGAAGGGCATTTGCGGCAGTACACGCTGGCGAAGACGACGGAAGTGCCATTCGCGCGCGACGGGATGTACTACAAAGAGTTCCCCACGCATATGGATTGGATGCACAATGGCGAGGGGCTGCATGTTTTCAATGTCATGGGCCTTGCGAATCCGACAGATCCGGCGTTTGAGCGGCGGGCGCGGCGATTTGCCGGTTTTTACATGAACGAAGACCCGCAAGCGCCGAATTACGATTCGCAATACAAGATCATCAAGAGTTTGTTCAATGGCAGCCGGGGGCCGCTGCTGCGGAAGGCGACGGCGCTCGATTGGGCGGGCGATCCGATCGAGGTGGAGCATCGATTTAAGCTGGGACATGGCGAGCGGAGCTATCAGGAGATGCTCGACCACTTCAAAGATTATACCGACATCATCGGCGATCATCCGCAGAATTTAAGGACGACGATTTTGGCCCTCAACGCGTATGCCCTGACGCATGAAAAGAAATACAAGGACTGGGCGCTGGAATATACGGATGCGTGGGTCGCGCGGGCCAAGGCTAACAATGACATCATGCCGTCGAACATTGGCTTGGACGGAAAAATTGGCGGTGCGACGGACGGCAAATGGTACGGCGGAGCTTATGGCTGGGGGTTTTCGGTTGTCGTGCCGCAGTCGGGAAAGATCGACCATCGGCCGCGCACGGAATCGGGCTGGGCGGGCTTGCGAACGGCTCATTTGCTGACCGGGGATGACAAATATCTCGATGTATGGCGGAAGCAGGTCGATGCGATCAATTCGAATCGGCGGATGAATCAAGGACGGTGGGAATATCCGCGGATGTATGGCGATAAGGGCTGGTATGCGTTTGAATCGACGCCGTATTCATTCAACACGCTGGAGCTATACGCGTTATCGATGCGAGAGGACGACGCGAAACGAGCGGGTGATAGTCCGTGGCTGGATTATTTGAATGGCAAAAACGCCGAGTTCCCTGAACGAGCTCTGAAGGCCGATTTGGCGAAGATTCGGGCAAAGGTGGCGGGGATGCGGCAGGATGAGACTACGCCGGATACGCGACTGGCAGATGACCCGATGGAGTTTAATCCGGCCAGCGTGAACGGGCTGTTGCACCTGACGATGGGCTCGCTACCGCAGGCACGGGGTGGCAATACACTAGTAGCCCGGCTGCGATATTTCGACCCGGTTAATCGGCGACCGGGGTTGCCAGAAGATGTGGCAGCGCTGGTCGAACGTATGACAGCAGACGAGACTGTTGTGACGCTGGTCAATGTGAATCAGCTTGATGCGAGAACGGTCATTGTGCAGGGGGGAGCTTATGGGGAACATGAGATTACTCGAGTGGACGGTTCGGAATCAGGGATTCAGAACTCCGGCACGTTTGTTAAGGTGCATTTAGCACCCGGGACTGGCGGCAAGCTATCGCTCAAAATGCGGCGGCATGTGAATCAGCCGACGTTTGATTTGCCGTGGAGCAATTAAATCATGGTGCTTCGCGGCGGCATGCCAAATGCTAATGAGGGACGAACATGGAACGGTCGTCAGGAATTTTGCTGCATGTGACATCGCTGCCGGGGCCGCATGGCGTGGGGGATATGGGGCCGGCGGCGTATCGGTGGCTTGACCAGCTGGCGCGGGCGAAGCAGCAGTGGTGGCAGATCCTTCCACTGGGGCCAACGGGCTATGCGGATTCGCCGTATCAATGCTTTTCGGCGTTTGCCGGCAATGCGAATTTGATCAGCCTCGAACGATTGGTTGCCGAGGGAATATTATCAAAGAATGAATTGCCCACAGATGATTTCCCGGTTGATACAGCCGACTTTGATCGGACCAGGCCGCTGAAACTAGCAGCGACCGAAAAGGCATTCCGCCATTTCCAATCGAATCCGCGTGAAGGCAACTCTTTCCAGAACTTTTGCCGGGAGGAAGCGAATTGGCTGGACGATTTTGCTTTATTCACTGCTCTCAAAGAAAAGCATGGTGGGTCGGCCTGGTGGGACTGGCCGCGCGAGCATCGTATTTACGATCGCACGGCTGCTGCAAAACTGTCGCGAGAGCTCGCCGATGACGTCGAGCTGTGTAAATTTCGTCAGTATTTATTCTTCCGACAGTGGCACCAGCTTCGCGAATATGCTCACGACCATGGCGTAAAAATCATTGGCGACATGCCAATTTTTATTTCCAGCGATTCGGCGGATGTTTGGGCTCGACCGGAACTCTTCCAGCTGGATAAGGATCGCCGCCCCACGTTCGTGGCTGGGGTGCCGCCGGATTATTTTTCAAAAACGGGTCAGCTGTGGGGCAATCCGCTTTATGCATGGGAGAAGCACAAAGAAACGGGTTATGCATGGTGGATTGACCGGCTGAGAAGCACGCTGAAGCTGGTCGATCTCGTGCGGCTCGATCATTTTCGCGGTTTTGAGGCGTATTGGGCGGTACCGGCGGGAAATGAAACGGCAGAAAAGGGGGCTTGGGTGCCGGGCCCGGGCAGCGATCTATTTAAGGCGCTCAAGTCAGCGCTGGGGTCGTTGCCTTTGATCGCCGAAGACCTGGGCGTGATCACGCCGGAGGTCGATGCATTGCGGCACGAGTTTGCGCTGCCTGGGATGCGGGTGTTGCAATTTGCGTTTGCCGGGGCACAAGAAGACCGTTTTATTCCCCATCACTACAGCCGGCATACGGTGGTTTATACGGGCACGCACGACAACGAAACGACGGTCGGCTGGTTTGGCGGCTTGACGGACGCGGAAAAGAAATTCCTCGATTCTTATTCACCGGGTGCCACGAGAGACCCGGCCAGGGGATTGATTCGGTTGGCATGGGCGTCGGTCGCCGATCTGGCGGTTGCGCCGCTGCAAGATTTATTGAAGCTGGGAAATGAAGCACGTATGAATTTGCCAGGACGCACCGAGGGGAATTGGCGATGGCGCATGGAGGAGTCGCTGTTGACGGATGAGAAGCTTGATTGGCTGGCGGGGTTGACGGCGACTTACCAGCGAAGTGTGCCGGAAAAAATGGAAGTTAGCGCTGAAGACGCAGAGTGACGCAGAGGAAAGTGATTCGGGTAGAGCGCAGGCAATTGCAATCCCTATCTCTGTGAGGCTCTGCGTCCTCTGCGGTTTAATTCCTGGCGATGGCTAAATCTTGAAACCAGCATCCGCTGCGTAGAACTTGATCTCGCAATTGCAGCTCAAGCGGCTGGCGAAACAGCGGTCCATTTGTAACGACGGTGTGAAATTCTCCATTTTCGCCACAGGCATCGACGCCAGAAGCGCTAAGTTCTTCCGCAGTCATGCGATCAAGAATGCGGCCGAGGAATTTGCGATCGACCAGCCCCTCGCGAGCGACGATGAGGCGGGATTCGAAGCCGGCTGCCCAGAATTCCTCTAAGACAGCCATTCGATCGTTTTGCCAGAGCGGCAATTTTGCGGTCATCCCCGCCGCAAGGCAAACGTTCTCTTCCCATTCACGGTGGCGGGGTATATCGATGTCGCCGAAGACGGCGGTCTGGGCGCCGAGTTCCTTGGCTTGGCTTAAGAGCGCGATGAAAGCCGCTTGGTAGTCGTCCCAGGTGGCGTTGGCGGTCAGGAGCGGGACGCCGATTGCGGCGGCCTGCGCTTCGAGTACATGTTTGGGCAGTCCGTGGGAGCGGGATCGTTCACCGTCCTCGGTGAACATCGTTACGAGGCATGTTAATTGGCCGCCTTGGCTTAACGCACGAAACAGAGCCAGGCATGAATCCTTGCCGCCGCTCCAGGAGCAGCACAAGCGAAGTTCGTTATGCTGAAGCATAACCTACACGACTGGAGCGGTTGCCAAAGTTGACTGACGTAAGACTGGCCACCGCAGCGACAGCAATTCGTAGCCGCCGAACAAAACGGCGCTATAGAACAAATTGCCGAGCAGCATGTTCTTCGCAAATGGAATGGCGGCGACGTAAGCCGCACCGAGGCCGGCCGCGGTAAGCGGATAGCTGTGTCCTGTCGACCAGGCGTAGAAGTTCGAGATCAGGAAGAAGCCGGCACTGGCGACAACGGCAGCAGCGGTGACGTTAAAGAACGTTACGCGGCCGCGGAGCGTCATGCCGAGCAATGTCGTCAATGCAAACAGCAGGTAGCTCATCGAGATCACGTTAATGCCGCGAAAGCCGTAAATGGTAACGGCCAAGAGAATGTCACTCAGGAACAGGGCAGCCATCGGCACGACGAAGGCGAGTGACTTGCGGCGGAAATAGGCGCCGCCGAAGAGGCACATGGCACCGATCGCCGTGAAATTCCAGAGGTTGGCGTACGGGGCGGCCAATGGCGGGACCAGCCGCGTGGCAGCGGCGGCGAGGATCATCGTGATGAGAACAAGACCACGGGGATTAAACATGAAACGCTCCTTGATGTGTCTATATTTATACCGGAGGAAGGGCAGCCACGACGAGGCCTTCTTCGCGACTGCCGGCCGGAATGAGGTCGATGTAGTGCCTGTTTTCGCGGCAAACTGCAATGCCCATTTCAAACTCAACGGGCCATTGAAAGATGGGTCCGTCGTACACGAACGAATGGTACTCGCCGTTTTCGCCGCAGGGATCGATGCCGGACGGCAAATCTTCGACGAGGCTCAGGTCGAGCTCGCGGCCGACGAACGAACCGTCGAGCTTGGAGCCTTCGACACAGCACAGCCTGGCTTTGAATCCGAGAGCGACGAACAACTCGACCAGTTTTCGCGTGTCAAGCTGCCAAATCGGAAAGACGCCTGTCATGCCGAGCTTGGCGAGATTTTTTTCGCGGTAGGCGCGGAGGTCGGCGAGAAAAATATCGCCGTGGCCGACGTGCATCACGCCGCGGCTCACGTAGCCGGCGAGTTTTTCCCCAATAAGGGCTTCGTAATCGGCGTTGGTGCAGGGGCCGTTTTTAAATGGCAGACGCAATTTGTCGAGCGGCAGGCCGATCGCTTCTGCCTGCCGCTCGAGTAAATCTTCGCGTACGCCGTGGTGGCTGACACGCTGATATTCGTCCGAAACGCTCGTTAGTAGAGCCACGACCTCCCACTCTTCCGGCTGCTGGAGCAGCGCGTGCAGCGCCAGGGCACTGTCCTTACCGCCGCTCCAGCTGAATAGGATGGGAGTAGGCATTGTTTACTCGGCTCGATAAGCATCGACGCTGGTGGCGCTAACATAGCCGATCTTCATTTGCTGGCGGAGATTGTTGGCCGCTTGGTCCCAGTTCGATGGGGAAGCTACGGTTTCTTCGGTCTTGGGTTCCACGTGGCCGTCGAGATAAGCGACGTTCGACGTTCCGCCGCTGTGACGAAAGTGCGTGCAGGGATATGTCGAAGGATCGTTAGGCCCCAAGAGGTAAAAATTCTCGGTGAAACGCAGGACCGGATCGCCCGACCAGGGAAGTGAAATGCGAGCGGAATCAGTCAGGACGATCGTCTTCGAGGTCGTGGGGAAGTTCACCAGCCGCATTACCACCATGCGGACATTGGGCCAGTTCGAGAAATCAACCTGGCCGAGATTCATGTTGTAGGCAAATCCACCGGTGCCGTTGGGATAGAGCTTTTCAATCTTCGGATGCGACGACGGACATTTCAGGATGGATTTGCTTTTTTCGATGAAGGGTGCGATGAGGCCCGCCTCGGTATCGATTTGGTTGGTGTTGTAATTAATCTCTGCCATCCAGGTCTTCTGCACGGACTGGCCGTTGACGGTCACGCTGGGCAAGTTCACAGGAGGAATGACGCCGAACGCATCGTTGTACATCTGCACGGCGAGCACATTTTGGCGGAGTGCGCTAGAGCATTGAGTTCGCCGGGCCGCTTCGCGGGCGGCCTGGACGGCGGGCAGTAAAAGTGCGACGAGAACGCCGATAATGGCGATTACGACGAGAAGTTCGACGAGGGTGAAAGCGAGGTGAACGCGGAGTGTGGAATGCGCACGGGATTTGCGCGCAGTCGCACGGACAATTTGGATTGTGGAATACGAAACAAAACCGCGCGCAGAGGCGCGCGCAACGGAAAAACCTGCCATAACCAGCTCCTCGCGGTTAACGGAGTATCAGACTTAACGCACGAGGCAGGTCTTCTGGCTTCCGGATCGTCCTACTGGCCGCGCCTTCCCGCGTGGGGCTCATCACGCGGAGCGTGATGGCTACCCTAAACGCAGTGGCTTATGCGGCGGTCGTACCCGGTTACAGCGGCGGGACCGCGACGGATTTGCACCGTCTTCCCTATTCTTTCCGGCGGCAACAAGCCCCGGAACACCTGGCGTCAGGGCGGCAGATTAGCACAACCGCTACAGTCGTCAAGTAAGTGGCAACCCGCGAGGGGTTGAATTTCTGACGCGACGTGGGAATTAACTGGATACAAACCGCGTCTTAGCAACTGGGTGTCTTAATCGTTAGCCGTGCAGAGGTGATAAAAGCGGAAAATCCGAACCTAGCGGCTGACATTTTTGTCCGCCTGAATACAATGGAGGCGGTAGGCGCTCGTACACCATAGCGGTTTTCGTGACGAATTTTTCACACCGTTTTCGAAGGGAGCGTGCGTGGTCGCAACAATGAGTCAACCAGCGTTGAATCCGTCAGCCCAGCGTGCCAATCCATCCCGGAGCCTCGAATTGGCCCTCGCGGCCGCCAGAGAGGCGGAAGACAACCGCGGGCAAAATGTGCTGGTTCTCGACATGCGGGGGCAAACTTCGGCCTTCGATTTCTTCGTGCTGGCAACCGGTACCAGCAACCGGCAATTGCGGGCCATGAGCGATGCCATCGACGATGTGCTGCAAAAGCAATTCGGGCATCGCCGGCTCGGCCTCGAAGGCTATCAAGACAGCCACTGGATTTTGCTCGACTACGGCTCAGTCATCATCCACCTGTTCGACGACAAAAACCGCGATTACTACCGGCTGGAAGAATTGTGGGCCGGCGCGGTTAAGGTGGAGCGATAGGTCGACTTCAGTTCGGCCGAGGCGTTTAAGTCGTACCATTAAGCACGTGAATTGCCAGTAAGGCGAGCGATTTCCGCGCGCCTTTTTCTTAACTGCTTAGACAGATTCTGATGCGGGCGGCGTCTTTATTCTCAGAACGCCGCGATTTCTAGCCCGCGAGTGCCCGATGGCCGTTGGGGAAGACTGGCAAATTTGGTTTGAACGGCATGGCGCCGCCCTGATGTTGCTGGCCCGCCAGTTCGTCGGCAGTCGGGGTGACGCCGAGGACATCGTTCAGGAAGCGTTTGTGCGGTTTTGGCGGTCTCGGGAACGGGTGAACGATCCGGCGTCGTTTGTGTTTGCCTGCGTGCGGCGGTGTGCGCTCGATTGGCAACGATCGCGACAACGGCAGATACAGCGCGAGGAACAGTCGGCTCGGCCAGAAGCGGAACCGATGTTCGCCGCAGTTGAGGACAACGAACGCCGTGCGGCAATTGAGATCGCACTACGGGAACTGCCGGCTGAACAGTCGGAGGTGCTCGTGATGAAAGTCTGGGGCGAACTGACGTTTTCCCAGATCGCCCGGGCGCTGGAAACGTCGCCGAACACAGCCGCGTCGCGATATCGGTATGCATTAGCCAAGCTGCGTGAAGCCTTGGCGAAGGAGCCTAGCCATGAGTGAAGATTTCGAAGAGCTCGAAACGGAATTAGCATCCCTCAAGCCCGAACAGCCATCGCCTCGTTTAAAGCAGCGGATAGCTGATCAAATACAAGATAAGTCCCAGTCCACGACACCGGGCTGGTCGCTTTGGGCACGACAAATCGTCGGCCATCCGAGCGCGCGACTGGCCTTCGCCGCGGGGCTGGCTGCCTCGGCCTTATTGGCATTCATGCTGAGGCCCCAGCGGCAGGCGATTGTGGCCGACCCGCCGGCGGATATGCCTCAACTGGCCGTCGCTGCAGCTTTTGATGACTCGCTGCCCAGCGTGTGGAATTACCAGAGGGCTTTGTCACGCTCGCCTGGCGAACTCGAAGCGCTTCTCGAAAAGCACGCTTCCCTTTCGTCGCCTGCGGCTCCAACGCCGAATTACCACTTCATTCGCTCCGATCGAGACCTGCTCTTACAAGGAGAACTCTAATGCGATTTTTTCGCTGTCTAACTTTGTTTGCGGCGCTCCTGGCGATGGAAGTCCGCTTGTTGCCCGCCCAAGGGCCAGACGGCCGTACAGAGCTATCGCCCAATGCCGCGCTGCAGTACTGGCTGGCCTTCTCACAATTGCCCACGCCCGACAAGGATCAAGAAAAGCTGCTTGCCGAGCCGCAGTCGGTTTCAGGCAGCGATCCAGCCGTGACTAAGCTGCTTGAGAAGTCGCAGCAAAGCCTGATGTTCCTGCATCGCGGCGCTCAACTAAAAAAATGTGACTGGGGCCTGGACTATAACGACGGCGTTAGCATGCTGATGCCCCATTTGAGCAAGGCTCGCGATCTGGCTCGCGTCGCCGCGCTCGACGCGAGGCGGGCCTTTGAGAATGGCAACTGGAAGGCAGGGCGTCGCGACTTCACGTCGATCATGGTCATGGCTCGGCATGCCTCTCGGGATCCTGTCGTCATCGGCGTTTTAATCCGGCTAGCAATTGAAGGCATTGCTGTTGATTGCCTGGCGCCGTACGTGCCGCAGCTTAAGCCCGCGCATGCTGAGGCTGTGGCCATGCTGGATGCGATGCCCCCCGCCGTGAACCTGCAACAGTCGATTATGTTCGAGAAACAATGGATGGGCGGCTGGATGGCTCCCAAGCTGCGGCAGGAAGAGCAGCGGCAAAAAGGCGCGGGCCTGGAATTATGGAAGAAGTTTTTTGACGAGAACTCAACCGATCCGCTGAAGGACATCGCGACATTCGATGAGGTCATGAAGCTCGTCGAAGAGGGAATGCCGTTCTATGACGAGATCGCACGATTTGCCAAGTTGCCGAACGATCAATTCGAAACCCAGTACCCGGATTTCAAGCAGAAAATCAAGGCCGCCAACCCGTTCGCCGCGTTGCTGCTGCCCGCCATAGAACAAGTTCGCTCCAAGGAGCAGCGGGCCCAGGCCCGGATGGCCATGCTACTCGCCGGAATCGCCGTCGTCGAAAGCGGTCCTGAAAAACTCAAGGAGCTCAAAGACCCCTTCGGAAACGGTCCCTTCGAGTATCATCAATTAGCCAACGGCTTTGAACTGCAATCGCAGCTTAAGTTCGAAGGCCAAAACGTGACCTTGAAGGTTGGACGGTAGGGTCTGATTTTTCGAACTCTGATTGTTACCGCGCTGTTGGCAGCCGCCACAGCGCGATGGCGAGCATGATCCAGAACCAGCCGTCGAACATGAGCTGGATGCCAACGAGTGTTCCGATAGCCCAGAGTGCCGTCGTAGGAAAGCTCTTGTAGATCATCAGGCCAATCAGCGTGGACAGGACGCCACTGAGCAGCGACCAGCCCCACTGCGGATAGCGAATTGTGAGGGCAGCAACCGAACGCATGATGCCGACTACGAGAAACATGGCTGCGACAACGAGAGTCAGACTGGCCGTTGATTCGAGCGGCTTATCCATGATGAGAAAGCCGACCACGGCATAGAAAACGCCGATGAGGAGTTGGAGCAGGTGAGCGCTCCAGCGGCCAGCCCAAAAGGTGGCGACGATGGTGGCCACGCCGCTGACGAGAAGGCACATGCCCAGAACGATCACGATCGCAACCGAACTGATCGCCGGGTAGCCAATCGCGACCACGCCGCTAACGAGCAACAGAATGCCCAGGACCAAAAACCACCACCACTCCTGCTGCAAGTGTTTCAGTTCGTGCTCAATCATCGCTCGGGCGACCGGCATCTCCGCGGTCGAACTTAAATGATCTGCGCCGGGGCGAATTTCGTGGTTCATCGTGGTTATCTCACAAGTGGACGAACAAGTTGCTCGTCCACCAGCGTAATTCGCCGACCAGGAGAAGGAAACCGCGGAAGGTGGGTGAATTTGACCACGGATGAGGCGGAAAACGCCTGTCAGCGCGAATTTAAGCGGCTTTGGCTAAACCGACGACGGGCTGGGCCATGCGGACCTCGACAGGGCGCAGGACGTTGAGATGCACGTCGCGCTGGGGGTAGGACATGACGATCCCGCGCGCGGCAAATAGCTCGTCGATTGCGAAGCGCAGATCGCTTTCCACCTGAACGCGGCGTGCGGCTCGTAGGTTGATCCAGACGCGCAGCTTGAATTGCAGCGCGTCAGCGCCGAATTCGGCCAGGATGACGTCGGCAGCGGGGTCTTTCAGAACGTAGTCGTGCTGATTCGCTGCTAACAGGAGCAAACGTTCCACTTCGCGCGTCGGCGAACCATAGGCAACGCCCACGGTAACGTTCGCGCCGACGATGTCGTCCGAGAGCGTCCAATTGACGACGCTGGTTTCCAGCAGCTTGCTGTTGGGAACGATGATGTCGTGGTTTACTCCCGTGCCAATCTTGGTGCTCCGCGCGCCAATTTGAGATACTGTGCCAGTCATGCCGTCGAACTCAATGACATCGCCCACACGGATGGGGCGCTCGACGAGCAGAATCAAACCGCTGATGAAGTTGTTGATGATGTTCTGACTACCGAAGCCAGCACCGATCGCGACCGCGCCGCCGAGAAAACTGAACGCCGTGATCGGCACGTCCAGGACGGTTAGCGAGAGCATCGTAAACATCGCGAGCAGCGAATAGAACGTTAGCGATTGGAGCGGCGCGACTGCGTTTTTGCTTACGCCGAAGCTGGCCAACACTTTTCTCGCGACCCACCGACTGACGATGCCCGAAATGATGTAGCTCAAGCTGAGCAGAACGATGCCAGAGGCCAGCGTGCCCACGGTAACGGTTGGCTTCGAGATGATTTCGATTTTCCAAATGTCATGAAAAATCTCAGCCACCTTAGTAAGGTCCTTGCCGATAACCTGCTCGATCTTGGATAGGTCACCCATCTGCACTTCGGATTGAGCGGAAGCTGTGCCCGGTTGAGGGGTCGCTTCTACTGGCACCACGACTGGCGCCGGCTGTAATTGCGCGAGCAACGGCGCAGCCAAACTCAGCATGGCAAAGAGAGCCAAAGAATGGCAGATTCCAGTTTTGAGCGCGCGCATGGCATAGCCTCCGTGCTAGCAGACGGTTAGTTCCAATCGGTGCTTATCAAAAATTGCCAGCTGGGGTCAAGAGAAGCTAGCCTAGAGCAGCCCTGAAATGCGGGCATGGTCCGCAAGTTTCACTTCGGGGCGGGCACCCAAATGGGAAATCACTTCGGCGGCCGCAAGAGCACCCAACTTGGCACACAGGTCGAGCGGCTTGCCGGTAGTTAGCCCGTGCAGAAAACCGGCGGCGAACAAGTCGCCGGCCCCGGTGGCATCGACCACGCGCGACACGGGATAGACCGGGACAGTCCAGGTTTTGTCGCCCTGCACGATCACGGAACCGAGTTCCGATCGCGTAAGGATCGCGATCTGGCAGTCGGCCCGGGCTTGTTCGCGTGCCGATTCAAAGTCAGTCGTCTGATACAGCGAGCGGATTTCACTTTCGTTGGCGAAGACAATGTCGATATGACCGCGGATCAGTTGCAAAAAGCTATCGCGATGCCGATCGACGCAAAACGAGTCGGACAACGTGATCGCGGTTTTCCGGCCGGCTTTACGAGCAATCTGGGCTGCGAGCTGAAACGCTTCCTTCGCCTCTGGACGATCCCACAAATAGCCTTCGAGGTACGTGATCTGCGAGCTGGCGACCGTGTCGGCCACGATATCGGCGGTCGTGAGATTGGCACACGCGCCGAGATAGGTGTTCATCGTCCGCTCGCCGTCGGGCGTTACCAAAATGAAGCTACGGGCCGTGGCGGGACCGGCCGTGGCAGGCACGGAATCGAAACCTACGCCTTGCGCCCGCAAGTCATGTCTGAACACTTGCCCCAGTTGATCGTCCTTAACCTTGCCGAAATACGCAGCTCGGCCACCGAAGGATGCGATCCCCGCAGCCGTGTTTCCGGCTGAGCCGCCGGAGATTTCGATCGCGGGGCCCATGTCGGCATAGAGCTTTTCGGCGATGTCTTCGTCGATGAGCCGCATCATGCCTTTCGTCAGACCATGTTTCGCAATAAATGCGTCTTCGACCCGCGCCAGCACATCGACGATGGCGTTACCGATGCAAAGAACGTCAAACCGCGTATCAGCCACGAGCGATTCCCATCATCAACGAGATTACAGACATCGGCGTACTTTGTACTGAGTACCAAGCGATTCGTACATGGCACGCAGGGGGCAGTGCTTCGACCGCCTGGAACAACGAAAATCGCAGTGTTCAAAGGGTCTTTCGGGCCTTATTCTTATCAGCTTCTAACCAAGGAGGCCGGATCCATGCGAATACCACCCGTTGTCTCAACCATCGTGGCTTTTCTGCTGGCTCTGTCGCAGCCCTGCCCCGCTGACGAAAACGCCGATGAGCTCAAGCGGCTGGAGGGCCGATATGAGCGAACGTTTACAAACAATGGGGGCACGCAGTTCAAGGTGGTCAAGGAAGTGGCTGGCGACCAGTCGGTGGTCACGACGTACGATGACGTCGGCAACGTGATCGAGTCGCACACCTCGACGATCAAGGTAGAAAAACGGGGCCCCGTCCGCGTGCACTCTTACTTCAATCTGCTCGTGACGGCTGGACCGGCCAAAGGCGAGCAGCATTTCGAGACGCAGTCGTATATTTACCGTGCCAATGACGAATCGTTCGCGGAAGTCTGGGGAATGCTGGAAGGCGACGCATCCCCGCCGCGGATCATTTATTGGAAGCGTATCAAGACACCGAAATAAGCCCAAGGCAATGCGGCTTATGCGCCAGCTTTCATCTTCTCTGGCGCCGAGCTTTCGGTCTCTCGCGGCTGAAACGAAAAATTCTGGCTCTGGCTGAAAAACGCGATCGGATTCTCATAGACGATTTTGCGGATCACGCTTTCAGGATGTTTCCTCCGCCGCATCTCCATGATGAAATCGGGAACAGCCGTCGGCTTACTCGGTCCCCAGTCGCCGGCTGAATTCACCAGCAGCCGATCTGGCCCATACATCTCAATAATGTCGCAGGCCCGCTGCGGCGTACACTTGGTCGTCGGATAGAGCGTCATGCCGGCCCAAAAACCTTCGTCCAGGACATGACGCACCGTGTGCTCCTCGACATGATCGACCAGCACGCGGCTGTGATCAATCCGGCTGTCATCACAGAGCATGTCTAAGATCATCCGCGTGCCCTGATATTTGTCTTCCAGGTGCGGTGTGTGAATGAGAATCTGTTGATCGTATTTGATTGCTAACTCCAGGTGTTCGACAAACACGGTGGCTTCGTTGCGCGTGTTTTTGTTAAGACCGATCTCTCCAATGCCGAGCACATTCGGCTTGTCGAGAAACTCGGGAATCATCGCAATCACTTCGCGGGAAAGACTGACGTTCTCAGCTTCCTTGGCGTTAATGCATAGCCAGCAAAAATGCTGAATGCCGAATTGGGCAGCCCGCTTGGGCTCGATGTCGGTGAGCTGACGAAAGTAGTCCCGAAAACCATCGACCGAGCAACGATCGAAACCGGCCCAAAACGCGGGCTCGCTCATTGCGGCGCAGCCCATACGGGCAAGTGTCTCGTAGTCGTCGGTAATCCGCGACACCATGTGAATGTGTGGGTCGATGTAGTCCATGGAGCAACTCTTGAGTCAATAACGACAACGCATGTCCAACAAATCCCATTGTCCTACAGGCCGGTCCTCACGGCAAGCAAGACGGCCGACAGCTCTTCGCCAGCCGGAAGTGCCACTCATAGCCGCAGCCGCGATGTTAAGCTTTTCCGTCTAAGTAAGGCGTGCCAAGCGACTCTAACGATATTGCAACTGCTCATGAACTGGTTGAAAGCGTACGGTCGATAGCTTTCCTGCGGGATAAATGCTGCCGGTGGAAATGCGCGTCGACAGCTGGGCATGAAGGATTCATGCCGATTTTCTGGCACCCTTCGATGGATTGGAGCGGTGGAGCATGGATCGCCCGGCAAATCGCTTGCGGGTGTTGACCACGGTAAGTTTGGTCGCGTGCCTGAGTGTCTTGGTATGTGATGGTTCAGTGAGCTACGCGCAGAGTGTTGTGCAGGCGACGGCAGCCAACGAGATCGCCGCTAGTACCAGTTCAATATGCGCATCGACCTCCGGCGATTGTTCGTCGTGTGGATGCAACAACTGCGGCAACTGCTGTGGCGGCTGCGGATCTGTTAGTGACTGCTGCTCATGCTGTGACTGCGATTGTTGTTACAGCTACGACTACTTCACGCAGCGACTCTATGGCAGCTACAGCCGTCTGAATGATCCCAATACGATCGCCTCGGGCTGGGTCAACGGCGGCATTATGGCGAACAGTTTCGCCCCGGCGACGCATTTCAACGGGCCGGTGACGTTTACTGATCGGGACAATGGCCAGCTCAATCAGGTCTACGGCGTGCTGCGCCGGACGACTGACCTGAATCAGAACTGTGGCTTCTTCATCGGTGGTCAGGTCGATTTTTTCTTCGGCAGTGACTACTTTTTTACGACCGCGGCGGGTCTCGACGGAACTTCCTTCGGCAACTTTCCGCGTTGGAACACGACGCAGAGCTTTCTGTATGGCTACTCCATGCCGCAGCTTTATTTGGAAACGGATTACAACGATCTGCGAATCAAGTGGGGGCACTTCTATACGATTTTGGGCTACGAAACGATTCCCGCGGTTGGCAACTTCTTCTATTCGCATTCTTACGCCCTGCAATACGGCCAGCCGTTTACGCACACCGGAATGCTGGCGACGCGGGCGATCAACAGCAACTGGACCTGGAACGCGGGGGTGGTATCGGAATGGAATGAATTCAACTTGCGTGGCGGCGCGCAGTTTTTGGGCGGTTTGACTTTCTCGAACCCAGGCTCTGGGAGCTTGTCGTTTTCGATCGTGTCGGGCGAGGATAGCGATCTCTTGTTTCCGGGCTTTGGGCCGACGTCAAACCGCACGATGTACAGCATCGTGTGGAACCGGAATTTGACCGACCGCTGGACCTATGTGCTGCATCACAGCTTGGGCGTGCAACAGGACACGCTGGGCTTCAACGCTTTAGGCGCGCGGCGGGCCAGCTGGTATGGCATCAACCAGTACCTCTTTTATCAGATCAATTCGTGCTGGACGGCTGGTGCCCGCGTCGAGTGGTTCGATGATCCGCAAGGTTATATGGTCACGGGACTGCGCCCCGGAAATACCGATGCCTTGTATCGCTTTCCGGGCAGCTTTTATGAAGCGTCGTTCGGCTTGAACTATCGCCCGAATGCAAACTTTATGTTGCGAGGCGAGATGCGGTACGATTGGACCACGGCACAGGGCGGATTTTTGGCGCCCGGGTTTCCTGGCTTTCCGCCGAATCAGGCGTTCAACGACAACACGAGCCGAGATCAGTTCCTCTTTGGCCTCGACGCCACTTATCAGTTTTGAGCATTGTGGACTGTCGCGGGCAGAAATGTTCGTAAGACCCACAGGCTAATCCCGGCCAGCAAAACAAGATTCGGGAACAGCAGCGGCGCGAGCGGTGGGGCGCCATAGACGATGTTGTCCCACAGTCGTGGGGCGACTCCCGTGAGATTCGCGTCCATGTGCAGGAAAAAGCCCAGCACACCGACCGCCGCTTGAGTAACCAGCACGAAGCTGCTCAACCACAAGAAGCGGCGTGAGATCGGCGTCAGAAATGGGACTGTCAGGAAGCCGACGGCAAAAGCGCTGCTGACGACCGGAATCCATTCCGTCCAGTGATAGAAAGCGTTCTGGGCATGGTCTGTCACGCTGAACAGAAAATTGCCGAAGAAGCCGCCGAGCGCCATGAGCAGAACCCACAGCGGCCATTCGTTGGAATCGGCCGCTACCATGCGATTCATAACCAGCAATAAGCCAAGACCTGCATAGGCCAATGGTGCGGCAAACGGCGCCGCGTAGACGAGGCTCTTGAGCGTCCGATCATAGAAGAAATGACTCTGCAGATGCAGAATTACGCCTGCCAAACCAATTGCGATCGCTAGCCAACCAACGAGAAAACCCAAATCGCGCCACACCGCGCCGTGTGGCCGGATGACATCGGCCAGCAGCGCTACGACCAAAACGACCGGCGCGGCCAGAGAAAAATAGAGCGGCAAGTATTCAGCCGGGTCGCGAAATTGATTCACGGAGTGCGCCAGAAAGATATCCAGCGCCAAAAAGGCAATATTCACGAGCACGAATAATTCGAGCCACAGGCGGTGTTCGCGCCAACGGCTATTTGCCCGCAGCATCTCTTTTTCCTCGCAACTCCTCGGCCAGCGCTTTAATTTCCACAGTGTGCTCGAAAAGTGGATAGTTGCCGTGCCACTGCGTAAAGTCGGCGCCGCCCATAAAGGCCCCGTGCTTGGCGGTGCGACCGTAATAGTGCCACAGGTCGAAATACTTAAAGTCGAGCGGCGTCGCGAATGGTTGCTTACCCAGCAGGCCCTCTTTTCGTAGACCTTCGACGATTTCCTTGGCGACCTTCACCTTTTCGTTCGTAGCAGTTACGACATCTTCCGCTTCCTTATAGACCTGATCGATGCGCGGACGAGTGTGGCATTGGGAGCACAATTCCTTCATCATTTCTTGCGCTCGGGTATAGTTGGGCCGCTGCTCCGAGACTTCGGCAAACAGCCAGTACGACAGCCGTTCGGTAGTGTCGTGCGTAACGTTCATTCCATTCAGCCCGCTCATGTGGCAGGTGGCGCAAGTTGGAATGAACATGTCGCGCGTCGTCAAATGTTTGGGATCAGCCTTGAGATTGAGCAGCTCGTGCTGAGCCCCAAACATCAACCCGTGTTTCGATTCATTGAAGATTTCGAGCTGCGAATGATCGGGGCCCATGTGACATTGACCACAGGTCGTTGGCAGGCGGGCGATCGCGACCGAAGACGTGTGCCGCGTATGGCAGGCTGTGCAACTGCCGATCGTGCCGTCGTCGTTTGGCTTGCCAATGCTGTGACATTTGGCGCATCCGCTAGCCATCGCCGCGGCGCCCTCGAGCTCCACCAGCGGATTGGGAGGCCGCTTGCTCGCCCCGGGATGAAACTTCTCTGAAAACGCAACTTGCTCGACCGGCAATCCTTTTTCGCCATACACGGCAGCCCACGACGGTGCCCCGTGGCGACTGCGGACGAACTGCTGATAGATCGATTCGTGGCACGAACGGCAATTCGCCGATGTCACCACCTTGCTGATCACAAAGCTGTGATGGTCCGTCTTCTCTTGCCCTTTGGCCGGCTGATGGCAGTCGAGACAGGTCACATTCTTGCTGGCGTGTGCGCTTAACTGGTATTCGTGCACGACCGAGTGCTGAAGCCGCGAGTGGCATTCGGCGCATTTGCCAGTCGCACGCACGAGATCGATAGACGGCTGCTGAACTTCGACCTTCGGCCGCTGGGCATTAATCAAGAACGCGGCCAGCACCAAGCCGAAGCCAATGACGAGCGCGATGAAGACAGACCGAAAAGACATGGCGTTTTCACCTCTCTCAGTGCAACTCTACGTCTTTAATTCTCTGTTTGACGTTGGCTAAAACAGGTTAGCGAGCGGCGACCTTGAACTTCGCCTGCCAATCGTCGTCGTACTCGCGCGAAAAGATCATTTGCACTTGCTCGGCGCGATCGCTTGACTGATCGAGAATCGTAGTAAGCGCTTCGCGTAGCTTCGCGATTCTCGGATCCTGGTCTGCGGAGCCTTCGCCACGTTCCAAGCGGTCAAAGGCGGCGGCGACTTCCAGGATTTTGCAGCGGATCTCTAAGAACTCGCGATTAAGAATTTCGGGTGCGGAAAGCATCGTGAAGTTGCCAAACAAAATAATGATTCGGGCCTTGCTCGTAGTTTCGCGCTAGGCACGTCGAAAATCAAGTCGCAGAATCAGCCGAAATATATATCGCCACCGCCCCCGCAAATCCCTCATAACCGGCTACCGCGGACCACGGCTGCATTCGGCTTGTACTAAGCGGCACTTTCTGCGCAACGCCGTTCCGACTCCGCGAGCGCAAATGACGTAAATTTCCTGAAAGGAGCAGGGAATGACTGGGCCGGCGACGACATTCCGCCTGTTGGCGAACACCGACAATGAATCGGCCGTGTCAGTACTCATTGCCGCGTTGGATGCGTCGCAGCGCGAGGTTCGGGATCAAGCGCTCACCGCTATTCTGCAACGCCAAAGCCAGACGGCAGAATTGTTTTTGTTACGCCGGTGGACGGAGTTGTCGGAACGGTGGAAGCAGCAGATTGCCGAGCGACCCGGGTGGCTTTCGCGGGCTATTCGAGCAGCGATCGTCAACCGCGAGCGGTCGCTGTTTGAGACTGCCTGTGCTGCGGCCGTATTTACACGCGACTACGACGCGATTCCTTATTTGGTCGCCGCTGCGGTTGACCCGATGACCGGGCCCGCGGCAAGCGCCGCGACGGCAACATTAGAACTCTGCGAACAACTGGCCGAGGAATTGTCAGCCCCGCGCGATTATCGTTTTCGTCGCGATCCGCAACTCCAACGCACCCATGCCATTATCGCCTTGGAACAGGCGGCCCAACACGCCGGCGGAGCTCAAGCGAAGAAGCTTCTCGAGGCGTTGCTCCTTTTAGCCGATCGCGAAAGTGGAAATCTCGCCCGCACTTTACTAGCGACAACCGATCGCTCTCATAAACTTGTTATCGAAATTCTTCGCGTCAGCACACGCCCCAGTATCGAATCGCTACTACTGTCATACCTCGACAAGGCGCAGGCGCCGTACGTAGCGATTGAACTTATCGCCCGCCGTTCGGATCTCGGCTTTATCCGTCGCCTGATGCGAAAACTGGCTGGTGGAGCTACAAGTGTCGCAAAGGCCAACTTGCAACGGATCACCGCAATTCCCTGGCTGCGTGGCAAACTGATTGTGCTCGATGGTTTGCGCGAAAACGAGCAGCCTGGCGCCATTCACTTCGTAGTGGAATCTGCTTTGTCGCGCGAGCAGGCGCTCGATGTAGTTGCCTATCTGGCCCGCCATGGCAAGGTGACCGCACGGCGTCTGGCGGCCGAGGTTTTGCACCAATTCCAAGACCCACTCGCAGCAAAGCTGACCGCAGAATTGATGAATGACGATGACCCGCTGGTCCGCGCCGCTGCCGCACGGCAACTACGCGAGCGGAATATTCCGGGAGCAATCCAGCGATTAGTCGCACTGCTCGACAGCCCGCATCCGGCCGAACGTGAAGCGGCTATGAGCAGCCTGAAGGAATTTACGTTCGATCACTTTGTTTCAATTTTTGAGCAACTTGACGCGGAAGCACGGCTTTCATCCGGCGCGCTGGTGCGGCGTGTCGATCCACAGGCTGTGGAGCGACTCCGCGGCGAGTTTTCTGCGATTACTCGGGGCCGAAAGCAACGAGCAATCGAGCTTTCCGTCGCTTTTGGAGCGGTGGAAGAATTGCACGGCCAAATCGCTGCACTTTTAACTGGCGAAGACCAGTTTCTACGCATCGATGCTATTCGGGCTCTCGCCACGTGCGACAGCCGGGCAACCCGCGACGCTCTGCGCGATGCTTTGCTCGATCCCCAGCCACTGGTGCGTGAAGCGGCGGAGTCGGCGCTGGTTGATTTGACCCGTCGTGATACGGTGAAATTGGCCGCCCCTTCCGAGCGTGATACCGTGCCGATGACTGGCTCACCGATAGCGTCGACCGATGCGCTGCCGCCTGCTGCCATTCACACCGGGATTCGAACTTCGGTTGAGGTGCCCGTATGAGCTGCGCGTCGGTAATGCTGTTGGTGACCACTTCGCTGGCGGCCAAAGGGCCCAAGCCGGGAGATTGGTCGTTTGGGTGGATCGGGGTGGCGTCGATCGCGGAGGTTGCGCTCGCAATAATTGTGTGCTCATGGGTGATCATCGCCTATTTATCTGCGCATAAGCAGCGCGAAGGCGATTCACCATGGCGATTGTTTGCCGATCTCTGTTCGGCGCATAAGCTGTCGCGTCGTCAGCGGCGAATTTTGAAACGATTGGCGCTTGAACAGCAACTCGAGCAGCCCGCGACGTTGTTCATCGAGCCCTCGTGCTACAGCAAGGAAAAACTCGGTCCTGACTGGGTTTGCCATGCGGACGAATTCGATCGGCTGCGTCAACGATTGTTCGCCACACATTAGGCCGATGCGGACGTCTCTTTTTGCCAGGGGCTTACCCAATCGCCCCATTGCTGCAAGTAATTGGAGTAGGCCGGCACCGTGGCAACTCGCTGGCTCAGATATTCCTTCACGTCAGCCACGAGTCCTTGCTCGTCCTCGAGCTTGAGTCCGCCGAGCATGACCATCGTCCGTAGAAAGGCAAAATAAGTATCGAGCACGTCGCAGCGGCAGTAGTCATTGATCTCGGCTAGCTTGCCTTCGTTCCAAAGGTCCTGCACCATGTAGCCTTGGACTTCCATTTTGCCGGGCTTGCCAAGCAGATTGGCGACCAGGTTCAGGCCGCCGTTGAATCGCGAGGCGCCAAAATTCGTGAGGACATCGTGCAGGTCCAGATGGCATTCCGTGTTGTATCGGTTTCGCGGCTGCTCATAAGTCTTGCCCGAGCAGTTAAACCAGGCCGAAGCACTGATACCGTAGCGAAACGCAGCTAACTCCAAGAGCGGTAAATCGAAAGTACGGCCGTTGAAACTCACCAAGGTCGGCCGGCGATAAGCTTCCCACCCTCTCCAGAAGTTTTCTGTGATGATGTGCGAGCGGAACTGCGGCTCATCGAGGGCGACGATGTCGATTAAGCTGTAGTCAGCCGCGACTTTCGCGACCACGACCGAAACAGGCACTTGAAACGTGTAGGGAATGAAATCGGTCTCGTATTTGGCAAGTAACTCATCGCGGTACCGCCGCACTGCATCCGCAGCGGAAAGTTCTTGGCCTGGATACCGAATTCTGGATACCAAGTCGCCGTCCGCCACGCTTTCGATATCGAAGATTAAGTAGCGGACAGCGGGTTTGGACATGGGGGCGTGAGTAGGTGAGTGGTGAGTTGTGAATGAATGCAGTAGTGTAGTGGTCAGTAACGACCACTCGCCACCACTCACTAACTCACCACTTACCTTGTTCCCGCTCAACCACGCCCGCCTGCTCGGCCGCTTCCTGCGGTATGTGCAAATCGATACGACCGCTGATGAGATGGCCAAGAGCTACCCTAGCTCACCCGGGCAGCTCACGCTCGGCAAATTGCTGGCCGATGAGCTGCGGGAAATGGGCTTGAAATCTGTCGAGCACGACGCGCACGGCCTTGTTTGGGCCACGATTCCAGCAACCGCCAATCCAACCGCCAATAAGCCGCTGCCGGTGGTCGCATTCAATGCCCATGTTGATACGTCGCCCGAGACGACAGGTAAGAACGTCAAGCCGCATGTCATTCGGCACTATGCCGGCGGCGATATTGCTCTGGCTGGCGATTCCACAAAGGTCATTCGCGTTGCTGATAACCCGGAGCTGAACGCGTTGCACGGGAAGACGATCATCACCACCGACGGCACGACGCTACTTGGTGCTGACGATAAGGCCGGCGTAGCTGTCATTATGGAGCTGGTGCACACGCTGGTGGAGCATCCGCAGCTTCCGCATGGACCGGTTCGAGTTCTTTTTACCTGTGACGAAGAGATCGGCCACGGAATCGATCACGTCGACCTCAAAAAACTCGACGCAACGGTCTGCTACACGCTTGACGGTCAAGGCGCTGGCGAAATCGACACGGAAACATTCTCTGCCGATCTGGCCACGGTGACGATCCGCGGCGTCAACATTCATCCGTCAATCGCTAAGGGGCGAATGGTGAATGCTTTGCGGGCTGCGGCCGCATTTATCGACAATTTGCCGGCCACGGAGCTCTCGCCCGAAACGACCGCTGGCCGCGACGGTTTCGTCCATCCCTACACGATCGAGGGTGGCGTGGCGGTTGTCAAAATCAAGGTCCTCCTTCGCGACTTTGAAACTACAAAACTAGAAACCAAGGCTGACCTGGTGCGAAAAGCAGCCCGTGAGGTCGTCGCCAAAATTCCCGGCTGCCAGATCGACGTGCAAATCACCAAACAATACCGCAACATGCGCGATGGACTGGCCCAAGAGCCGCGAGCTGTTTCTTTTGCTCAGGAAGCTTATCGCCGCTTGAAACGTGAATGCAAATTGACCATTGTCCGTGGCGGCACCGACGGGTCGCAGCTAACCGAGCGTGGCTTGCCGACGCCCAATCTCTCCACCGGCGAACACAATCCGCACTCTCCGCTGGAATGGACCTGCCTCGAAGAAATGACCGCCGCGGTTGAGCATCTTGTCGAATTGGTTAAAGTTTGGGCTGATTAACCAAGGAATCAAATACCCATGGCACGGACGGCCACTCGCCCAAAACTCAGCGTTAACCAAATTATTCACGGCGACAATCTCGCGGTCTTAAAAGACTGGCCTGATAATCTCGTCGATTGCATCATCACCAGCCCGCCCTACTGGCAGCAGCGCGACTACCGAGGCAAAAGCGAGCAAATCGGCCGGGAGAGTACGCCAACTAAGTATGTCGACCGGCTGACCGGCCTTTTCGGCGAATGCCGTCGCGTAATGAAGGCGACCGGCACACTCTGGATCGTCATCGGGGATAAGTTTGATGGAGGTGCTCAGCTCGGCCTGCCTTGGCGCGTTGCTCTTTCGCTCATCGACGACGGCTGGATCCTTCGCGCCGACTGCATTTGGCACAAACCCAATGCGATGCCCTCGTCAGCCAAGTCGCGGCCTACCGTCGATCACGAATACGTATTCTTCTTTACGAAGTCGAAGGACTATTTTTACGACGCCGACGCGATCCGCGAGCCGCATGTCACCTTCAGCGAAAACAGCCGCATGCGGGGCGGCCGCCGCCATTTTGGCGTCCGCGGCGGCACGCCCGAGAGCGGAAAAAATGGCGGTAGCAATAATCTACATGATGGCCGGTGGGACCAGGCATTTCACCCGCTCGGTCGCAACAAACGCACGGTGTGGTCGATCCCACTCTCGAAGTTCCGCGAAGCACACTTCGCCGTCTTTCCCGAATCGCTCGTTAAGACGTGCATTAGCGCCGGTTGCCCCGCTGGCGGCGTGGTTCTCGATCCATTTGTGGGCAGCGGCACCGTGCCGCTGATCGCGCAGCAGCTCGGCCGCAGCTATCTGGGTATCGACTGCGTTGCTGAATACTGCGAAATGGCCCGCCGCCGCGTCGCTTCACGGCCCACGGTCAATTACCGTGCAAAAAGCCGTGTCTAAAAACGTTTGACAGCGTTTGGCGGCCAGCCGATAAAAATTGTGCTTGCCGTCGCGGCGGCATTGGAGCACACCGGCCTCGCGCAATAGCGCCAAATGATGGCTCACTGCCGGCTGGGTCTGCCCCAAGAGGCCGACAAACGTTCGCACATTCAGCTCCGGCTTTTGCATCAAATAATGCAATATTCGGAGCCGCGTCTCATCCGCCAGTAGCTTGAACAACCCAACGAGTTCCTCAGCAGCTGTTTGCTCCAAGATTGCCAGATCGGACGCACAGCCGTTGCTGCCCGTCACCATCACCGGAACGTCGCTCCGCGGAATCGCGGATTCCAAAACCGTTTCCATAATAGCCTCCCCCAATTGTTCGACGAGGGGCCGCGCTGCACTGCTGCCAGCGTGGCAAGAACAGGAGGACCGGATCAATCGCGTGCATGGCCCACGGGCCATGCACGCGCACCCAGTAAAGGGCGAAATCTCGAGTGCTATTCGGCTAATTGAAATAACCAAAGCACTATCGACTAACTAAATCGGTACCACAGAACGCGGTATAATGAATCCGGCTAGTTAGTCGCTTCCTCTGTTCTCGGCCGGTATTGTAAGCCGGCAGATACGCTGCTGAGAACACTTTTTTCCGCATTCGCGAAGTTTTTTTCCCCGCTATCATGTGTGGCCGCTTTACGCTCCGAACACCGCTAACCGTGCTGGCAGAGCAATTTCTGTTTGACCTGGGTCCGCTTAAGCCGGCCGATTTTGCCCCGCGATTCAACATTGCCCCCACGCAAGCAGTTGCGGTAGTCCGAAATTCGCTAGATTCCGACCGACGCGAGCTAGCCATGCTGCACTGGGGCCTGATCCCCAGTTGGGCCAAGGACGTCAAATCGGCAGCCAAAATGATCAATGCCCGCTGCGAAACGGCCGCGGAAAAGCCCGCGTTTCGCACCGCTTTTGTTCGTCGCCGCTGCTTGATTCTGGCCGACGGCTTTTACGAATGGAAAAAAGACGGCAAACGGAAAATTCCGCACCTGTTCGAGCTGCCCGGCAGTCAGCCCTTTGCATTTGCCGGCCTGTGGGAATCTTGGCGGGGTCCCGGTCGCTCATTGCCAGCGGCGCTCGAGTCCTGCACGATTCTGACGACGAACGCCAATGAAATCTGCTCCGAGTTGCACGAGCGGATGCCCGTCATAGTCGAGCCGGCCGACTACCCAGCTTGGCTTAGTCCAGAGGTCACTGACTCTGGCCGAATCGCAGAAATCATTCGGTCGACTCAAGTTTGCGAAAACCTGACGCTGCGTTCAGTCGATGATCCCGCCAAGCTCGATCGCGGCGGAAAAGCAACCCTGCCCGTCCCAAGCGAAACTCCGTTGTTCGACTCGCTGGCTAACTAAACCTGGCTTGCTGACAACTCTTGGCGAATGGTGAAACCTACTGCTCTTCCGGCCAGTGGCCACCCTCGCGCTCGCCGTTGTACCAGGCTTCAACCGCCTTCAGCACATTGTCTCGTTCCATCCGCGAAGCCCACAGCGATTCGTCCTGCTCCAGACGAATTTCGTAGTCCCCCTCGCACTGGCATTCGTCGTCGCCACAAAAGTGAGGCACGTCCGACACCCACATAATGCGATACACGGGGACATGCTTGTCGTCCACAATGACGAAAATCGGCGCGGCAGGCATCGACACGGCTCCAGAATTCCTTTTTGCCAATTCTAGGTTGTCAGGCGACCAACAGGGAAGGGACGGGCGGCATTTCGTTGTCTCGCCAACAGTTGTTTGACCAAGTAAACTGCCAGAATGCCCGCGTCAGCCACTAAAAAAGCCGCCCGCCGTTTTGATTCGCCCCAGCAAGAGTGTTATCTCAATCTCTGGCGAACTTACGACCGCCTGCGGATGATCGAGGACCAGCTCTTTGCCCAGCACGATCTGACTGCGCAGCAATACAATGCTCTGCGACTGCTCCGAGCCGAACACCCCGCAGGATTGCCCACGCTCGCGCTGGCCAGCCGTCTCGTTTCCCATGCGCCAGACATCACAAGGCTCATCGATCGCCTCGAGCAACGCGGTCTCGTGGGTCGTCAACGCGTGGCGGCTAATCGTCGTGTCGTCCAAATTGCCATCAGCGAAGCTGGCATGGTTCTTTTGAAGTCACTCGATCAACCGGTTCGAGAATGTCATCAAAAACAGCTCTCTCACCTCAGCGGCGCCCAATTACAGGCTTTAATTGAGCTATTGCGGACGGCCCGGCAGCCGCACGAAACGGAAACGAGCGCCTGGCGATAAGTGGACTGGAAATTTATTCCGGGGTCGCTTGCCCGGGTTCGGGAGTCAATTGCGAGGTTGACATGATGAATGAATACGCAACACCGCAATTGACTCCCGAACCCTTCGCTCTGCGCCAGGCAATTGCACCGTATCAGCCATCGCTCTCTAGCATCTCAATTTCGGCCTGCTTGTTCCTTCTTGCGTCCAACACGCTCTTCGCCGCCGACGTTCCGCCCAAAGTACTCGGCTACGAGCGAGTCTACGTCTCTGCCGATTCAAACCAAATTGCTGCCGGCCAACTACTCCTCGGCGAGTTGAGCTGCACCTCTTGCCATACGCTTGCCGTGCCCGCGGCGGTTTCGACACAAATTCACCGGAAGCCCGCGCCGGTCCTCGACACGGTCGCCTCGCGAGTCAAACTCGAATACCTGCAGCGGTTCCTCGCCGATCCTCAAACCACGAAACCCGGCACGACGATGCCCAACGTGCTCGCTGGCAAGACGGAGTACGAGCGCGCCGAAATCGTGGACGCGCTGGTTCACTTTCTTGCTACAACGGGAGCCACTACGCTAGGAAATCCCTCGCGTTTCGCCGTCCAGCGCGGCGAAGAACTCTTTCACTCGATCGGCTGCGTCGCTTGCCACGATCCGCGCACACAGCAGCCGATCGAACCCGTTGCAGCCTCAATCCAACTTGGTACGCCCTCGAAGAAATACGCGCTCGCCGGCCTGACTCAGTTTTTGCAAGACCCGCTGGCTGTTCGCCCTGGCGGCCGCATGCCTCATTTGAATCTCACGCCTGCCGAGGCCCGCGACATCGCATCGTTTTTATGCAACGACCTCGATATCGTCGCCGGCCTCCAATACGCCTACTACGAGGGTGAATGGGAAAAACTACCCCAGTTCGAAACCCTCAAGCCCATCGCCACCGGCGACGCCGAAAACTTTGATCTGACGCCCGCCCGCCGCAAAAATCATTTCGCCCTACGTTTCGAAGGTGCTATCGAGTTGCCGCAATCCGGAGATTATCTGTTTTTGATCGGCTCGGACGACGGTTCCCGGCTGCTGATCGACGGCAAAGTCGTCGTGGTCACCGACGGCATCCATCCGTTCGAGCAAAAGCGAAAAAAGGTCGCGATGAAGGCCGGCCTTCACGACGTCGTAGTCGAGTATTTCGAGGGCGAAGGCGAGGAGGCCCTGCAGGTCGATTTCGAAGGCCCAGGGCTAACACAACAGCCGCTCGCCTCGCTGCTCACTTCTCCAGCCAGGCAATCTGCATCGCAAACTCAACAACAAATGTTTGCAATCGATTCGGCCAAAGCCGCCAAGGGACGCGATTATTTTGCGTCACTCGGGTGTGCGTCGTGCCACAACCTCCGCGAAAATGACAAGCCAATCGCATCAACGCTGACAGCCAAGCGCCTCATCGACTTCAGCGGCAGCGGCGGTTGTTTAGACCGGCAAGGCAAATCAACGCCGCGTTACGGACTTAGCGAAGCACAAACAGCCGCCATAACAGCGGCCATTGAGAATGAAGGGAAACCGGCGAGACATACCTCTGCGACACACGAGCTTGATCAGACGCTCGTTCGCTTGAATTGCATCGCCTGTCACCAGCGGGGCCACGTGGGCGGCATCGTTCCAGCACGCGACCCTTTCTTTATTTCCGATATGCCCGAAATGGGCGACGAAGGCCGCATTCCCCCCCGCTTGAACGGCGTGGGTGCCAAATTGACGACCGAGTGGCTCGACCACATCTTCGCCAGCGGCGCAAAGGACCGACCTTACATGCTCACGCGAATGCCGAAATTCGGCACGAGCAATGTCGGTCAGCTGACTCAGTCGCTGGTCGCGGCCGATACCTCCCTAATCACGCCAGCGCCAATGACAAACGTCACCGAAGACGACGAACGTCGCATCAAAGCCGGCGGCCGGCGTCTTGTGGGCACGCAAGGCTTCTCCTGCATTAAATGCCACACATTCGCCGACCAGAAATCGAGCGGCATTCAGGCGCTCAGCCTGACGACGATGACCAAGCGTCTGCGGCATGATTGGTTTTATCACTATCTGCAAAATCCGCAGGCCTACCGGCCGGGCACACGGATGCCGACGGCATTTCCCGATGGCCAGACAACGTTGCCCAAAGTGCTCGACGGGACCGTCAGCGGCCAAATCGATGCCATCTGGCGTTATTTGTCTGACGGCGACAAAGCTATTTTTCCGGTCGGCCTTGTCACGGGGAAAATCGAGCTCGTGGCCTTCGATGAACCAATCGTCTATCGCAACTTCATCGAAAGTGCCGGCACGCGAGCCATTGGCGTCGGCTATCCCGAGAAGCTGAACCTCGCTTTCGACGCCAGCAATATGCGTCTCGCTCTTCTCTGGCACGGCGCATTTATCGATGCCGCTCGCCATTGGACCGCCCGCGGCGCCGGTTTCGAAAAGCCCCTCGGAGACAATGTTTTGAAACTTCCTGATGGACCAGCACTCGCCGTTCTGAGTGATCTTCAAGATGCCTGGCCCAAGACCGCTCCAGATGAACAACAACTTCGCTTCCGCGGCTATCGTCTGGGCGAAAAACGCCGTCCCACGTTACTCTATTTGTGGAACGGCCTGTCGATTGAAGACACTCCGCGACCCGTTGGCCAAGACGATGTCTTCAGCATGCAACGAACTCTCCATTTCGCCGGCAATCAGCAAATTCAAAACGCGTATTTCCGCATCGCCCGCGCAAGTCAAATCACCAAGCTCGCCGACAACGCTTATCGAATCGCTAACCGCTCGACCGTGCGCGCTACGACTGCAGCAGCCCCCATCATCCGTGAGATCGATGGCGAGAAAGAACTGCTCGTGCCAATCATGCTCGACAACAACCGCGCTCAAATCGAGCTTAACTACGACTGGTAATGGCAGCCTACGCTCACCAAGCTGATTGAACAGAAGGCAACAAAGGAAACGAAGATGAACGTCGGTTTTCCTAAATCCTTTGTTACCTTCATTTCCTTCTGTTTATTCTTGCTTAATTTAGCAAGGCCCAGTCTGAAGCAACCAACTTTATCTTCATGCTTTGCTTCCTTTGCGACCTTCTGTTCACTTTTGTGCTTGTCTGCATTTCCCACTGAACTGCTACTAGCAGAAGCCCCCCCCACGGAAAACGATTACTATCGTCTCGTCCGCCTGCCAATCCCCGAGCACATTGTTCTCGAAGCGGGGGCACTCGAGTTTCTTCCTGACGGCAGGCTCGCCATCGGCACGCGCCGTGGCGAGATTTATCTTCTCGACAACCCGCTAAGTGAAAAACCGGAAGACGCGTTCTACTTTCAGTTCGCCCGCGGCTTACACGAAATCCTCGGCCTCGCCTGGCGTGATGGCTGGCTCTATTGTGTCCACCGCTGTGAGGTTACTCGCATCAAGGACGAAAACGGCGATGGCCGAGCCGACGTTTTTGAAACCGTTAGCGACGGCTGGGGCCTCACCGGCGATTATCACGAATACGCCTTTGGTTCCAAATTCGGTCGCGACGGCAATTTGTGGGTGGTGCTCTGTCTCACCGGCTCGTCCAGCAGCAATGCCCTCTATCGCGGCTGGTGCCTGCGAGTCAGCCCTGACGGCAAAACGACTCCCACCGCCAGCGGCATTCGCTCCCCCGGCGGCATAGCTGCCAACGCCGCCGGCGACTTTTTCTATTCCGAGAATCAAGGCCCCTGGAACGGTGCCTGCAGCCTCAAGTGGCTGCGGCCCGGATCGTTCCAAGGCCATCCGATTGGCAACAAGTGGTACAAGGCCACCGGTGGCGTGATCGGCGAGCAGCCGTCCGATCCAACCACGAATAGCCGAATGATGGTCGAGGCGAAAAAAATCCCGCAGCTGGAACCGCCCGCCGTCTATTTTCCTTACGGCAAAATGGGCCAATCCGCTTCCGGCATCGCCTGCGACGTGTCCAGCGGCAAATTCGGTCCGTTCTCCGGGCAAATGTTTGTCGGCGACCAGACGCACAGCACCGTCATGCGCGTGGCTCTCGAAAAAGTGAACGACCATTATCAAGGCGCTTGCTTTCCCTTCCGCGGCGGCATCGGCAGCGGCACGCTGTCGCTGCTGCAAGCTCCCGACGGCTCCCTCATCATCGGCGGCTCCAATCGCGGCTGGGGCTCCCGCGGCTCACTGCCGTATTCCCTCGAACGGCTAGTCTGGACCGGCAAAACGCCCTTCGAAGTCGAAAAAATCACCGCCAAACCCGACGGCTTCGAGCTCTTCTTCACCGAATCTATCGACCCAGCCACCGCCACCGACCCTGCCTCCTACAAAATCTCGACTTACACGTACATCTATCAACAACAATACGGCAGCCCCGAGGTCGATGGGACGATACCTGCGATCACCAAGATCGAAGCGCGCAGCGACGGAAAATCGGTCCGGCTCTATCTCGACGAAATGGCCGAAGGACACGTCCATGAATTCCATCTCGACAAGATCCGCTCCGCCTCCGCCTCTCCGCTCCTACACGCCGCCGCCTACTACACACTCAACTACATTCCATCCCCATAGCCGTCCCATGCCAATAGTCCTGGCATCCCATCAGCTTGGAGCAAACGGGCTCCCGGTGAATCGCCAGTAATTTGTCAACTCATAGCGCGGTGAACCTGGGTGATCGGCGAGCCCTCTAACTGCTTCATGACAACCCGCCTGGCAGTCGACGACCTAATCCGCCGCTTCGCCGACTGCTCCCTACCCCGCGCCGAATGGACCCACGAAGCGCATCTCACCGTCGGCCTCTGGCATGTTCAGACTTTTGGACCATCCGAAGCACTCGTCCGGCTGCGGGATGGCATCCGCCGGCTCAATGAATCGCACGGCTCTGCGAATACAGCCACAACCGGGTATCACGAAACGATTACTTGCGCTTATGTCGAGCTGCTGGCTCAGTTTTTGGCTCGCTATGCGATCGATTACCCACTAGAGCAAGTGCTTTGCGAGCTGCTGACGTCACCACTGGCCGCTCGCAACGCCCTCCTGACTTTCTATTCCCACGATTACTTATTCTCGACATCCGCGCGACTATCGCGGGCCGAGCCTGACCTATTGCCATTGGATCCAAAGCACCTTGATTTGCCGTTGCGTTGATGGCGATACTGTTCGTCGCCCAACCAGTATCTCTCAGCTATTCATGACCCAAAACTGGAATGGTTCGGTATGTCCTGCAAAAACTATTTTCCAGAATCTGGCCCGGTTTTTCGTCCAAATTGCAATCATACATAAGGAGCCAAAGTGTTCGAGGCTCCGCGTAGGCCCTGCCGACTGGCCATACCTGCGCGCCCGCGAAAGGAATCCATTTTCCGCGCTAATGTGTTGCTAATATTAGCGCCAAGGCCTAAACATGAATCGCCCCAACCGTCGACTGCCTCATGCTTTACGCATTTATTAATATCCGTCGCTCGGAAACTTTTCGAAAATATTAGCGCTCGTTCGCCTGCTGTAATCCCCCCCCGGAGAACCTCCATGATCAACATCCGGAATTTGCTCCCGCGGTGGCCCGCCTGCGGTTTGATCCTTGCTTATCTAATCGCTTTAACGAGCTGCAGTGGTTCGCTGCGGGCCCAAGAGTTCGCTCTGCATTCGTTCCAGCGGCAGCAGCTTACCGATGTCTACTATTCCGAAGGCATCGCAGCCGGTGACTTGAATCGCGACGGGCATGTGGACATGGTTTACGGCCCGTACTGGTTCGCCGGGCCCTCATTCGAAAACAAATTCGAGATCTACCCGGCTAAGCCGCAACCGCGGGAGCGCTACGCCGACCATTTCTTTGCCTGGGTCTACGACTTCAACGCTGACGGCTGGAACGATGTGTTGACCGTTGGTTTTCCCGGCACGCCCGCCTTCGTTTACGAAAACCCGAAGTCAGACGGTCATAAAAAGCCGTGGCCGAAGCATCAGGTGCTCGACTCGGTGTCCAACGAGTCGCCGCAGTTCGTAAATATCGTGGGCGACGAGCGGCCGGAACTCGTTTGCACCCACGAGGGCTTCTTTGGCTATGCCACGTTCGATTCGGCTCAGCCGATCGGCGCTTGGCAATTCCACCCGATTTCAGAAAAGGTTGCTCCCGTGCCGTTCGGCCACGGCTTGGGCGTTGGCGACGTGAATGGCGATGGGAAGCAAGACATTTTGATGAAAGACGGCTGGTTCGAGCAGCCGGCAACTCTGGGAGAATCAACTCGTTGGGTTTTCAATCGTGCCAAGTTCACCACAACCGGCGGCGCGGAAATGTATGCCTATGACGTGGATGGCGACGGCGACAACGACGTAATTACGAGCCTCGCTGCGCACGATTTTGGAGTCGTCTGGCACGAGCAGCTTCGCGAAGGCGATAAAATTGCGTTTCGCCAACACACGATCGTAGGCGACGATGCGGCCAACAACCGCTACGGCGTGCTGTTCAGTGAACCGCACTCAGTCAATCTGGCTGATATCGACGGCGACGGCCTGAAGGACATCGTTACTGGCAAAACGTACTGGTCGCACCACACGAAGAGCCCGCTGTGGGATGCCGGCGCCGTGGTTTATTGGTTCCGTCTCGTGCGCGGCCCCCAGGGCGTCGATTGGGTGCCGTACAAAGCCGACGGCGAATCCGGCATCGGACGCCAGGTCGTTGTTTACGACATCAATCGCGATGGCTTGCTCGACATCGCGGCCGGAGGCATGAAGGGCGCAAGTGTGCTGCTCCATCGAAAATCATCGGTAAGCGAACAAGTTTGGAAAGATAACCAGCCAAAAGTTCAACACGAAATCGTCAAGCCGTATGTGTATGCTCCCCCTCCGCCAGCCGCGGTGGCGAGCCCTAAGGCAAGCCCGATCACTGGGGCCCTGGAAGGTGAAGCCTTGAAGGTAATTCGGGCCACCAGCGGGGCAACCAGCGTTCAGAAAATGGGCGCTTTTAAAGGTGGCAAGTGGAGCGGCGACGAGCAGCTGTTCTGGCGCGGCGCGAAACCCGGCGATCGGCTGGAACTGGAGTTCAACTCCCCGCAGGAGGGTACTTACGAGCTGGCAGCCGTATTAACTAAAGCCCGCGATTATGCGATCGTGCAGTTGCAACTCGACAATCAGCCACTGGGCGATACGCTTGATTTATTCTCGCCAGACGTCGTCACGACGAACGAGCTTCGCCTGGGAAAGCACAAGCTCACGGCAGGGCCACATCGGCTGACCATCGTGATTCAAGGTGCGAATCCCGCAGCGACAAAGTCACACATGGTCGGCCTCGACTACCTGCGGCTGATTGCGAACTAGCGCGAAGTGAAATCGTCCCCCTTACCGCTACTTAATACGTAGGCGACGAGATCAAGAATTTCGTCCTTCGTTAGCGGTGCCAACAAGCCGCTTGGCATTGGCGAGACTTTCGTCGGGGCCATGCTGACAATCGTAGCCCGATTGATCTTGGTTCGTTGGCTGGGATCTGTCACGTCGGTGTTCACTTCAATCGTGTCGCCTTGCAGGTTCACGACGATTCCCTGAATCGTCTCGCCCTCGCTGGTGGCAATGACGAGCGGCACATATTGCTCGTTGATTTCCTTGCTCGGATTGAGAATGTGATCGAGCAGATCACGGGCTGAATAGCGGCGGCCAGCCGTCGTGAGATCCGGCCCGCTCATTCCGCCTTGATTGCCAAGGCGATGGCAGGCATAGCAGGCTGCGGCGGCAAACATTTTCCGTCCGTTCGCCAGGTTTGCTTTCCGCATATTCGCTTCGACTGCCTCGGAGAGCTCATCGAGCGTCCATTCGGTTCGTGGCCGCCCCGCGAGCAGCTGCGAATGGCCATCAAGGGCCGATGTTCGCACCGGCTTTTCATCCAGAACTTTTTGCAGCGCTGATTTCTGTTCACTGCTGAGATTAGCAACCGCATCATTACGGATGAATTCAATGTATTTGTCAAAACTGGCACCACCGCGGTAGCTACTGCCCGCCTTCAGCAACCAACGGAAATACGCGAAATGCGATTCGGTCGTCCAGCCGGTTGTGAGCATCCGCAACGAGCGCGCACACTCAATCTGCTCTTCCTGCGACGCCGCCGCTGACAAATAAGCCACGCCTTTCGCTGCTAGGGACGGAGATTGCAGGAAGGCCAACGTTTCGCACAACAACCAGTTCAGCTCAGATTCGGCAGCGGGAAAAAATGGATCGAGCTTATCGGTCAGTCGTCGGATGTGGTTGTCGTTGAAACTCCCAAAACGAATCAAGGCGATTTGGACGGCCCGAACATACAATAGTCGCTGCGGAAAACTAAGTCGGTTGAAGTCGATCACTTCGAGGGCAGCAAGGATGCGGTCGCCAAGCACCGAATCAACCGACGGATCGCCCGATTTGCGGTGTTTTGGATCTATTCCTCCCGCCCTGGCGAGCGCCAATAACGCCTCGACTTGCTTTGCCGGGTCCTTTTCCGCCAGAGCCCGACCAGACCACGTTTCAACTGGCTGATGTTCGATTGCTGTCCGTGCGGCAGATCTTACGAAACGATCTGAGTTACTCAACTGTGGCCATGCCATTTCGATTGCATTTGGATCATTGACTCCGTGGAACTTTTCCAGTTTCCGTCGCGCTTGCCGCTTATCAGCATTGCCATTTTCGCCGGGTACAGGTTCAGTTGACTCACCACCAACGTAAGTCACCCGATACAACCCAGACTGGATCTTGCGTCCGCCAATCGTGAAGTACATCGCGCCATCGCCCGGGTGAATGATTGCATCTGTTAACGGCAGCGGCGCGCCAGAAAGGAACTCCTCTTTTTCGGCTCGATAGCTTGATTCGCGTGGTTGCAGATGGATCGCATAGAGCTTGCCCCAACTCCAATCGAGAGCGAAGAGCGCATTTTGATACTTGGCCGGGAACTTGGCCCCGTAGCCGAACGTCATTCCCGTCGGTGATCCCGGGCCAATATCGAGGACCGGAGACAATGTGTCGGGATAAAACGGCGGCCACTTGCCCGCACCATTCCGCCAACCCCAATCCGCTCCGCTAACTACATGACAAATCCGCGCCGGCCGATACCACGGCAAATTCATGTCTCCTTCGTCGTCGGAATCGAATGTGAACAGCTCGCCGTCGCCGTTGACAGCCGCATCGAACACATTGCGAAACCCGCTGGAGAAAATTTCAATGTCTTTGCCTTCCGGCGAGACACGATAGATGATGCCAGCCGGTGCGAGTACGTCGCGCTGCCGCATCCGCGGGTCGGGCATGTCAGGCAGCAAATGATCTTCTCCCCAGCATGGTGGCACTCGGGTTTTGTAAAACTCGGCGGATTTAGCCGCATTGCCGCATACGAGATAGAGGCCCTGGCCATCAGGCGTGGGAACCAGCGCATGGACCGCGTGGTCGCCTTGCCCCTTGAATTCGCGCAGCAGCTCTGCCTTATCGAGTTTGTCGTCACCGTCAGAATCAGAAACTCGATGGATCCCGCTGGCGATTTTCTTTTCGTAGTCGTTGACCGCCACATAGAGAGCTCCAAACGCCCAAACCATGCCGTTGACTGCCCGGACCGGTGCGGGAACCGTTTCAATGGATTTTGGGTCGAGATGTGATCCCGCAGGCGGCGGCTGAAAACGAAACAAACCGCCGTATTGATCGCTGACCAGAATTCTTCCGCGATCATCGGTACACAAGTTGATCCATGAGCCCTGCTCGCCTGCCGGCACCGAATACAGCAACTCAACCCGAAAGCCCTTCGCCACGCGAATTCGTTCGACCGGCGTTGCGCGATTTTCGTCCGACTGCAAAAAACCGACGGAAAACAATAGGTAGATGGCGACAAGGGCAATGTGCGGAAAATAATGCATATCAGAAGCGCCTCAACTATTTTTGCCAGCTCATGATACTGAAGACGCAATAAATCTGCATTGCTTGCAATTCCCCCTTCGCCACACCAGCATCGCAACTGAGAAGCGCAGGCTCACGAGCGTCGTTCCCCGTGCTTTGGTAAGATTGACATCCGTATATCGTCATAGGAGGCGTGCTTTGATTTCGTATCATCACAGCAAATTGCTGATCTGGTTAAGTCTGCTGATCTTGGCGACATGCGCTGGACAAGCAGCACAACTGGTCGAAGCAGACGTGTGCGTATACGGAGGCACAAGTGGCGGCGTCGCGGCAGCAGTTCAAGTCGCACGAATGGGAAAGACCGTCATACTCGCCGAACCGGGAAGGCACTTGGGCGGCATGACGGCTGGCGGGCTCAGCGCCGTGGACATTGGCGACCCACGCAGCATCGGCGGCATCGCACGAGAGTATTTTACGAAACTCTCCGCCACGGTTGGCACAACGCTCGCTTGGGACAAGCCATTTGTGGCCGCCGGGGGCGGTCCCGCCACGGGTGGGGCGTATGCCATTGAGCCGCACAAGGCTGAACAAGTCTTCCGCGACATGGTTAAGGAAGCCGGTGTAAAGCTGCATCTGGGCGCGCGGCTGGCATCCGTCAAAAAGCAAGGTCCACGAATCACCGAACTCGTTACGGAGGATGGCACGACTTTTCGCGCCAAGGCGTTTCTCGATACGACCTATGAAGGCGACCTGATGGCCAAGGCAGGCGTTACCTATACCTTAGGCCGCGAGGGCAATGCCAAGTATGGCGAGCGGCTCAACGGTATTCATTATTCGGACAAATATCAGCCGCGAACCAATCACCTGAAGCCTGGTCCGCATGGCCGAGTGGCAGGCGGCCAAGGGGTTTGGGATCGCGATTTTCCGCTGGATCCCTACGTTGTCAAAGGCGATCCCAAAAGTGGGCTCCTGCCCCTTATAAATGCTGGCGAACCTGGAGTTCAGGGCGAACCAGCGCCGGGCGTGCAGGCCTACTGTTTTCGTCTGTGTTTGACCACCAACCCCGCGAACATGATCCCGCTTGGGCGTCCACAGGACTACGACGCCCAGCGGTACGAGATTGTGGCCCGTTTCATTGAGGCGTGCCTGGCGATCGGCGATGACATGGACCTCCGCTGGTTTTCCAAGCACGATCCGCTGCCCAATGACAAATGGGATTTCAACACGGCGACCTTCGGTGGCAACCTGCCCGGCGCGAGTTGGGCCTGGCCAGAGGCAAGCTATGCTGAGCGGGAAAAAATCGCCAAGGAACATGAAAGCTATCATCGCGGCCTGCTGCATTTTCTGGCGACGGATCCGCGCGTGCCGGAAAAGGTTCGGAAAGAGGTGGGCCGCTTCGGTTTGCCGAAAGACGAATTCAGCGACAACGTTGGCTGGCCGCACCAAATCTATGTCCGTGAGGCCCGTCGAATGGTCAGTGATTTCGTGATGACGGAGCATCATACATTTGGTCGCCAGTCCGCTGCAAAGTCGATTGGCTTAGGCAGCTACGGGACGGACATCCACGAAATTCGCCGAATTGTGAAAGACGGCGTTGTGATCCGCGAAGGAAAAATCGCCAGCGGTCGCGATAACGCTCCGCCTTACGCCATCGGTTACGATGCGATCGTGCCGCGGCAAACCGAATGCGATAATCTGCTCGTCCCCTTCGCCTTGAGCGCCAGCCACACGGCTTTCGCGAGCATCCGCATGGAACCCGTATTCATGATTGCCAGCCAAAGCGCCGCGACCGCAGCCGTCATGGCACTGAATCAAGGTCTTGCCGTGCAGCAAGTAAACTACGACACACTCAAGACTCAATTGGAACAACAGGGGCAAGTGCTCGTCTGGAAACATTCTGGGCCCTGACTTGTAACATCCAACACATCAATTCATAGCCGATGAAACGCCTTTTACTTACTCTTCTGCTGGGAGCGCCGCTGTCAGCCGCGGCTGATTTGCCGGTAGTCGATCTCGCGGAAGATTCCGCCCGCCAGGTCGTCATCGCCCGCGGCACAGCCGACACCTATCAAGGCCACCCAACAACTCTGCTATTGCCCGACGGCAAAACCATGTTCGCCACGTGGACACTCGGTCACGGTGGCACATGCGGTCCGCTCAAACGCAGTGACGATGGCGGCCGAACGTGGAGCGATCTCCTGCCGGTTCCAGAGAATTGGAAAGACGTGCGCAATTGTCCGGCGCTATATCGCTTAACCGATCCGCAAGGTATGTCGCGCTTGTTCGTCTTTGCCGGCCAGGGGCCGGGTGGTGCCATGCACCAGGCGGTTTCTACCGACGACGGCAAAACCTGGTCGCCAATGCGAACCAATGGCCTCGTCTGCGTTATGCCTTTTTGCACGATCGTGCCGGTCGAAAACGGCAAGAAATTAATCGGCCTCACCAACATTCGCCGCCCCGATGAGACCAAGGATCCGCGCTCGAACATCATCGCCCAAAGCGAATCGGCCGATGGCGGTCTCACGTGGAGCCCGTGGCGAATCCTGCTCGACCTGGGCGAACTCAAACCGTGCGAGCCGGAAGTGATTCGCTCACCAAGTGGCAAGCAACTGCTCTGCGTCATGCGCGAAAACATTCGGACCCAGCCAGCCTGGTTTATAACCAGCGACGATGAGGGGCGCACGTGGTCGAAGAATAGGCCGCTACCGCCCGGCCTGCACGGCGACCGCCATAAAGCCATCTATACTTCCGATGGCCGACTGGTCGTCGTCTTTCGCGATATGGGCCAGAAGAGCCCCACGCGAAACCACTTCGTCGCCTGGGTGGGTCGCTATGCCGACATTATCGCGGGTCGCGAGGGGGAATACAAAATCAAGCTCCTGCATAGCTACAAAGGCAGCGATTGCGGCTATCCGGGATTCGAATTACTTCCGGACAGAACTTTGGTCGCCACGACCTACGTGAAGTATCGTCCGGGACCTGAGCAAAATTCGGTCGTCAGCGTTCGCTTTTCATTGGGCGAAACCGATCAGGTGGAAAAGAAAGTCTTCACAAACGCCGCACAGCAAGTACTGCCAGTGGGCATTGTTCTCGACGACGAGCAGGCCAACTACACGGGCACCTGGGCCACGAGCAACCGCCTGCAGCCGCTCGTCGGGGCGAAATATCGTACCGCTGAGCGCAAAACCACAGCGACGGCCACATTTACGCCCAATATCCCAACTGCCGGACGCTATGAGGTGCGATTGCTTTACACATCCGCGTCGAACCGGGCCACGAATGCGTCCGTCACAGTTCGCAGCGCCGGAGTGAGCAAAACAGTGACGCTGAATCAGCGCAAAGCGTGCCTCGTCGACGGAATTCCTCGCGCGCTGGGCGTTTTTGAGTTTGCCAAAGGACAGGAAGCCAGCGTAGCCATCTCGAATACCGGCGCAGACGGCTATGTCGTCGTCGATGGCCTGCAACTTGTCCCCGAGGAAGAAGCAACTGCGGAACGGAACACTCGTTCAAGCAGTGGTTTCCCTGCCCAAGCCGAGATGCCCCGTACCGTGGTAATACCACCACCGGTGCAACTGCGTAGTGCGGCGCGTCCGCGAGACGTGGATGGCAAGTCGTATGACCTCGTGGTAATCGGTGGCACGCCCGGCGGCATCGCTTGTGCGGTGCGAGCCGCTCGGGAGGGACTTTCGGTACTCTTGGTGAACCATACGCAACATCTCGGCGGCTTCATGACCAGCGGCGCGGGCGGATGGGAAGCTCCCTGCGATTATCTGCGGTCCCCGCTCTACGGCGAGATGCTGACCGGCGCCGCAGCCTACTATCGCGAACAATATGGCGATGGTTCACCCCAGCATGTCGCGTCGCTCCCCAGCCGGAAGAGTCGAGCCCATATCGACCGCGCTAAAGTTGAACCAAGAATCGCCGAGCAGCTTTTCAATCAGATGGTCGAGCGCGAGAAGTCTTTAATCGTGTTGCTTGGCCACGTCGTTGTCGAAACGCAATACGATGGTCGTTTATTAAAAACTGCAACGCTCGAACCGCTGCACGGCGGCGACAAAGTCGTCGTTCATGCGTCTATTTTCGCGGACGCGATGTACGAAGGCGATCTCCTGGCCACCTCTGGTGTTCAATCACAGATCGGCCGAGAGTCCCAAAAGCAGTATGACGAGCCCCATGCAGGCGTTGTTTATACGCGTGAGCGGACCAAGCAGCCAGGCCAGCGAGGATTTCCCCGCGTCGCTGACGAAGGAAAGCTCAACATTCGTTACAACAGCCATGCCACTGGCGAGATCATCACCGGCCCAGCATGTGGCGAAGCTGATAGCAGTGTGATGGCCTACAACTACCGGCTGATCCTGACGAGGAATCCGGCCAACAAAGTTCCGGTGACAAAGCCAGTAAATTATGACGTCGAGCTGGCCAAAGCGGCCGCCGGCGGCGGATTTGTGCCCAACCTGCCTAACGACAAAGTAGCTTGGAACGGTGGACGCCTGATCGGCCCACAGAATGGCTATCCGGCTGGCTCCTGGCCAGAGCGTGAGCGGATTTCGCGGCAATATCTCGAAGCCATGCTCATGCGGCTGTGGTGGGCGCAGAACGATGCAGCCGCTTCATCCGCTGAACGCGCGCAGCTTGCTGATTACGGCTTGGCGGCGGACGAATTTCCCGATAACAATCACTTGCCCTACGAAATTTACGTCCGCGAAGCGCGGCGACTTGTGGGCCGGTTTGTGTTCAAGGAGCAAGACAATATCGTCGCTCCAGGTATCGGCCGCACCCCCATTCACGCCGACAGCATCGCGATGACCGATTGGCCAGTGGATTCAGTGGCCTGTCTTCCTCGCCGCGTTGCCGGCGCGCATCCGGATGGCATTTTTTTCCTGGCAGAAGAATCGCGACCGGCACAGGTGCCTTATCGTAGCTTGCTTACCAAAGAATTGGACAACCTGCTTGTGCCTGTTGCCCTGTCGGCTTCGCACGTTGGTTGGGGAGCCATCCGTTTGGAACCTGTTTGGATGCAAACCGGCGAAAGTGCCGGCTTTGCCGCTAGCCTCGCCATTCGGAATCGCACGACACCAGCAACGCTCGACCCAGATCTGCTGATCCGCAAGCTCGCTGACAACCGCGTGATGATCACATTTTTTAATGACGTGGACGTCACGTCCTCCGATGAGCGCGTAGTCGCCGCCCAATACTTTGGCACCAAGGGATTTTTTGCTGGCTATGATGCGCTCCTCGATGCTCCGTTGACGCAGCGGCTGAGCGCCGTATGGCGGGACGGATTGGAGAAGTTAAAGACGGGCCAACTCGATCCGATGGCGCTAGCCCACGAAGTGGCGCGGGAGGAGCAAAGCCAAGAACAATCGACTGGACAGCGGCGCGGCGATGTCCTCCAAACCATGTGGAAACAACTGCTCGCCAGGTAACCGATGCTCCGTCGAACTCTTCCTGCCATATGTTTGGCGCTGCTATTCCTAGGTGATGCCGCGATGGCAGCGCCGCAGCAGGAGCGAAAACCGTTAAAGGTTGAACCGGTCCGGAGCGCAGCGGCTGCCGAGGTAAACGGAAAGAACTACGACCTCGTAGTCGTCGGAGGCACGCCGAGTGGAATTGCTTGCGCGGTGCGTGCCGCCCGCGAGGGGCTCTCGGTGTTGCTCGTGCAGCACAACAAGCACATCGGCGGCATGTTGACCAACGGTTTGATGCAATGGGACGCAATCTATGGCGGGACCCGCGCCCCGATCTTCAACGAATACGCCCAAAGCATCGACAAGTACTATCGCGACGCCTACGGCTCGGATTCGCCCCAATACTCCGTGGCTCGCTATACGCAAAAGCACTACCCGATGAGCCGGTTCGAGCCGTCCGTCGCCGAGCACCTGCTCAACAAGTTGGTTTCTGCGGAACCAAATATCACGACGCTTCTCGTCCACTATCCGACAACTATCGAACGGGACGGTGGGGCGCTAAAAAAACTCTCCCTCTGCGAATACGGAACTGCCAAAGCCATCACAGTCTCAGGCACAACGTATGTCGATGCAACTTACGAAGGCGATTTGGCCGCGCTGGCCAAGGTACCCTATCGCGTCGGTCGCGAGGGGCATGCTGAATATCGCGAGCCCCACGCCGGCAAGTTGTTTACGAATATTTTGCGAGAAAGCGGGCCCGAGGCCGTCAAGCTTGGCCAGCTTAATGTGCATCTGTATGGTCACAAACAGGGCAGTATCGATCCAGCCAGCCCGCGCACCGCTGACGGTGCCGTGCAAGGTTACAACTATCGCTTCTGCGTGACCAATGAAGCGGAAAATCGCCGCCTTCCCGAGAAGCCCCCCGGTTACGATCGCTCCGAGTACGTCAATTACAACCGCTTGGGAATGAATGCCGGCGCGATCAATGATAAATCGTCATTCAATTCGGCCGTGATGCCGGGAGAGGGGCACGACTACGCAAATGGCGATTGGCCGGCCCGCGAAAAGATCATCGAGCGGCATAAAAACTTCGCGCTTGGCCTCATGTGGTTCCTGCAAAACGACGAATCGATCCCTTCGGACTCGCGGAAGCGCTATCGCACCATCGGTCTGCCGCTCGACGAGTATCCCGACAACAACAACGTTCCCTACGAGATGTACATGCGTGAGGCGCGGCGCATCACGGGGCGTTACGTCTTCACCGAACACGATAACCGGCTGGCTGCCGGTGAAGAGCGCACGCCCAGGCATCCGGACAGTATTGCCTTCACCGATTGGCCGATGGATTCGCACGACTGTTCTTGGGACCGCCGGCCGGGCTTTGCCTATGACGGAAAGCTAATTCTTACCGAAGAATCTCGCCCCGCGCAAATTCCATATCGCTGTATCCTGCCGCAGCGGATCGACAATCTGTTAGTACCGGTCTGCTTGTCGGCTACTCATGTTGCCTGGGGCGCCGTGCGGCTGGAGCCTGTCTGGATGCAGACCGGAGAAGCCGCCGGGTGGGCGGCTGTGCTGGCCAAGCGTCATAGCACGACTCCCGGTCAGCTCGACCCCGACCTTTTACTCCGAACTCTCTGCCGCCAGCGCCACTTCGTGAGCTTTTTCAACGACCTTCAATCACGGGCCGAACACCCCGCCATGCCTGCGGCACAATACTTCGCTACCAAAGGCTTTTTTATGGACTACAACGCGCGCCTCGATGAAAAACTCGACGATAAAATGCTCACTGCCTGGGACCAACTTGCTACAGATTTAAATGTAGCCTCTTCCAGCGGCCGAACGGGCATCGCCCAGTACTTCGCCAAAGCCCGCTCAGGCGACATCGCTGTATCCAGAAGCGATCTTCTGCAATCGCTTTGGAATATTGTCAACGGTCAGTAACAATCGCCCTTGGGTGTGAAGAAAACTCGACTGGCAATGCGACAAGCTAATGGCTACGCTTGGGCGCCAAAAACACTTTTGGGAGCAGTTGATTTGAGGAGAACGACTGCCTATGAACAGCAAATCACTGCTTCGCGGCCGCCGGCATTCGGCAACGCTCGTTTTGCTCATTGTGGGCTGGCTGGGTGGACCGCAGGCGTCATATGCCACCGACTTTTTCCTGACAATCGGCGGTGGTTACGACCGTTCGGGAAATCAGGCTTCTCTAGAAGCTAATGTCATCTTCTTTCAGCAACTGCTCATTGAACAACACCGCGGACCCAGGCAGCACAGTATCTTCTTTGCGGATGGCGATGATCCGGCTGCGGATTTGCAAATTCTGGCTGATAAGCCGACAGAGGATGCTGGACCGGCGACAGCCTTGATTGCGGCCTTGCATCGCCGTCGTGGCGAGGCCCCCACTACGTATCGCAATCACCGCGTTACTGAAATCGCGGGAGCGCTCGATCCGGGCCTCATTCGCAAAAGCTTGGAAACAGTGAGCAGGCAGGCACAGGCTGGGGATCGCTTGATTATCTATGTGACGGCACACGGCAGCGCCGGTCCAAAAAATGATCCATTCAATACCACGATTGATTGCTGGAACGGACGAAAGATCTCGGCTCACGAATTCACTGATTGGTTGAACAACCTGCCATCCGAATTGCCTGTGATCATGGTGATGGCCCAGTGTTACTGTGGCGGGTTTGGCAGATCGATTTTCGATGGTTTGGACAAAGAGAAGGGACTTGCGCCACAGCTGCGGGCTGGATTCTTTGCCCAGCAGCACGATCTTCCGGCTGCAGGATGCCGGCCAGATATTGAGCACGACGAAGAGTTCAGCAGCTATTTTTGGGGAGCGCTAATTGGTCGCAGTCGCAATGGTGTGCCGGTACGTGGATGCGATATCAACGGCGACGGCGTCGTCTCCTTTGCGGAAGCCTATGCGCATGCGGTGACGATTGGAGAAACAATTGATATTCCGCTGCGGACGTCCGAGGTCTTGTTGCGTGCCTTCAGCCGATTGAATGCTGAGCACGTCAAGTCTCTTTCGCGCGATTCGCAACCCGGTTCTGATTCTGAAGCGATTGTCCCGATGGAGCCGGAATCGAACGCTGAGCCTACGCTGCTCACATTAAGCGGCAAGCTGCAGGAAATTGCAGACAAGGGGCGTCCCGTTTCCAGGCAAATGGTGACGGACCTTTCCCAGGCGTTGGGCTTCTCGCTCGAAGACGACGTGACTGCAATTATGTCCGCTTACGAAGAAAGTAGACGAACGAATCGCTTCCAGGGCCGAGGGAGATCTCGCCAGGGATCAGGACGGCGCGAGCTATTGCATGACGTAACCGAAAAATGGCCCGAACTGACGGACGAGAAAAAATGGAGGGAATCGCCACTGCTGGCTCCGGCGAACCAGGACAAATTGTTCGGCGAGATAAAGGATCTGCCCAGTTGGAGTTTCTATGACGAGCGACTGCGGCAAATCGAAGCCGTGAATAAGGAATCCGGTCAAAAAGAACTTCGCAACGTAAAGTTCCGCAAATTAATCAATGCCCTCGAATCGATCGTTCTCGAAAAAAATCTTCCTCAATTTGCCTCCCGCGACGTTCTCGAACGCTATCAACAGTTGCTGTTACTCGAAGAATCATCATTGAACATGACGGCAGCAATAAAGAGTGGAGGCGGCTCTCAGGTTGGTGCTGTCCAGCAATGAATAAGGCCGGCGGAAAGGATGCATGGCGTGCGCATGTGCATGCTTCGAAAATTCTGACGCGACTTGCGTCGATCTCCGGCTCCGGTCGGTTCGCCGACGCGAGCACACTCCTCGACGATCCCGATCTTGTGAGTGTCAAGATTGGTTACTTATATCACGAAGCAAAGCGGATTGATCAGTGACAGCGTTGCTCGCACGTGAAGTCTGTAGAATCATGCCTGCGTTGCAGTAGTAACATCATCTTCAGGGGATACGCGATGGCGACCAATCGAATCCTCATCATCGTTACCAACGTTGGCGAGTACGAGACAGTCGGCTACAGGACGGGACTGTGGCTCGGCGAACTGACGCACTTTTGGGATGTCGCGGAGAGGGCTGGCTTCCAGATGGATATCGCTAGCCCAAATGGAGGCTACGTCCCGATCGATCCAGAGAGTCTCGCGGCAAGCGTCTTGAAAGATGGCGGCACGGACAAACGCTATGAAGATCGAATCTACATGAATCGGCTCCTAAATACCTTGAAGGTTGAAGTGGCGAAGGCCGACGACTACGACGCAATTTACATGACAGGAGGTCACGGCGTTTGCTTCGACTTTCACAGGAGCGCACCGCTCGCGAAACTGACTGCCAGCCTGTTTGAGGCCGGCAAGGTAGTTTCGGCGGTATGCCACGGACCTGCTGGGCTGCTTGAGGTAAAACTTAGCGGAGGCGACTATCTGATTGCCGGAAAGAAGGTAACCGGGTTTTCATGGAATGAGGAAGTCAAGGTCGGTCGCGAGAAAGCCGTCCCTTACAACTTGGAAGAAGAGCTGCAAAGGCGAGGAGCCAAATACGGCAAGGCCTGGACCGCATTTTCCGCGCATGTGGTTGAAGACGGGTTGCTGATCACCGGCCAGAATCCGGCCAGCGCTGCCGATGTCGGTGAGGCCGTCGTGAAAAAGCTGAGTCAACGTGACTGATATGCGGACGACGCTGACATCCCGCCGCCTGCCGGTCCCGTAACCAAGCTGCTCACATGCTTTGGCCGTCGTTGCTCATTTTTTCCTTTAGCTGCCCCGTCATTTGGGCGCTGCCTTTACGTGTGTGTGACGCGGTTCGGTCTCACCCTCCTAGGATGATATCTCCGACGCGCGCAGCAGACATCCAATTCGCTGTCGGCGTGCGGAGCGCCTGGGGACTGGGCCTCACTGGCTAGAGGGACTTTTCGAATATGTCCAGTCCGCGCTGGGCAGTACGGCGGTTGATGGTTAGCGCAGGGAAAAGCATAAAGACGTTTTCTTCAGCGGAGATGAGCAGGCCGTTCTCGCGGCAAGTATCGCTAATCTCTGTGGCATAGTCGTCGTCGTCAACTTCGAGCTGGCGACTATCCGCCTAACCAGACGCACTTGGATGCCGAAGCCTTCTCCGCCAATACGCCGGCTGGTGCCTGCAATACTTGCCATGGTTTAGGTCGAGTGTACGACGCCACGGAAGCCTCGATGGTGCTGGGTGATCGGCTGACGATTCGACAGCGAGCGATCGCGGCCTGGCCACCAGCCTGGCACGGGCAGAACCTCCGCGACATCGTCACGACTTTGGGATTCGACATCGATGTCCCATGGCGCCAGCTCTCGCGCAAAGTTCGTGACTGGTTGCTGTTCACGGAAGAGCAACCAACGGTGCCCGTGTATGCCGGTTTTACCTTGCAGGAGGTCCACCAGGCTCGCAAGTGCAAAGAGGAACCCAGCTATCAAGGCACGTTCACAGGTGCTCGGCGCTATGTCCCAACCGTTAATGATTCCTGTACGAACTTGGCGAATCTATACTCTCGCCGTCATCTGCGCTTGTACAATGGATCGTTCCGCACCCGAGGATTGTCATGGCTGACTTAAGCACCACCGTCGATGGCCTAAAACTACCCAACCCCCTCATCATCGCCTCAGGCCCGCCCGGCACGAATGCCAACGTCATCGGCAAGGCCTTCGATGAAGGCTGGGGCGCCGTCATCTGCAAAACAATCAGCCTCGACGCCTCCAAGGTCGTCAACGTTCAGCCCCGCTACGGCCGCCTGCGAACGGCCGATTCGAACGAAATCATCGGCTGGGAAAACATCGAGCTCATCAGCGACCGCCCCTTCGATACCTGGCTCGATGAGTTCAAACAAATCAAAGACAAATATCCCGACCGCGTCCTCATCGCCTCGATCATGGAGGAGTACCGCCAGGACGCCTGGATCGAAATCATCGACCGCTGCCAGGCCGCCGGCGTCGATGCCTTCGAGTGCAATTTTTCCTGCCCCCACGGCTTGCCCGAGCGCCGCATGGGCTCCGCCATGGGCGAGAACCCCGAAATCCTCAAAGAGGTTTGCGGCTGGGTCATGTCAGCCGCCAAAGTCCCCGTCTGGGCCAAAATGACCCCCAACGTCACCCACATCGAAGATCCCTCCCGCGCCGCCCTCGCCGCCGGCTGCCAAGGAATCAGCGCCATCAACACCATCCGCAGCGTCATCGGCGTTAATCTCGACACGCTCCGCCCCGAACCCTCCGTCGAAGGCTACACCACCCCCGGCGGCTACTCCTGCAAAGCCGTCCTCCCCATCGCCCTCCGCATGTGCATGGAAGTCGCCCAGCTCATAAAGCACGACTTCCCCGGCCGCTCCCTCTCCGGCATCGGCGGCGTCGAATCAGGAAATGACGCCGCCCAATTCATCCTCCTCGGCGCTAATACGGTCCAGGTCTGCACCTACGTAATGAAAGTCGGCTACCGCTGCGTCCAACAAATGCTCGACGAGCTTGCCGCCTTCATGGACAAACACAACTTTAAAACCCTCGACGACTTCCGCGGCCATACCCTCCAATACTTCACCACCCACCACGATCTCGTCCGCCGCCAATCGGAAGCCCGCCAGGCCGGCAAAGCCACCGCGCAGAAAACAACTGGCCAACCCCTCAAAGCCGACCACGAATGGCGCGGCGACGACTTCGTCAAACAATCCGACTCCCTCGCCCGCGGCTAGTAGGTCCCGACCGCCGGGCGGGAGCTCGAACCGCAAGCGACCGTTCACTTGCCAGTTCAAGTGCCGCCCCGCAAGCCGCACCCGGCTTTCTAATTCCATCGCACCACCAAACAAAAAGCCCCTGGTCGGTTCAGGAGGCCGACCAGGGGCAAGCGACGGACGTTCGTACTAAAACACGTGTACTGAGTTCAGGATTGCTCAACGAGAAAGTCTTACGCGTGTTGTCGTGCAAACCATTCAAACGTCCAGGAACTACCAGCAGTAAGTCACACCGGCAAACGCACCGTGGAGGATAAAGTTTCCATTGCGGCTCATCACGCCAACCCCATCGTAGTCGGCGAATTGGCCATGACGCACATTGCCATCAACCGTGGCCACACCCGCCAGTCCGAGCACGCGATAGCCAAAATTGGCGCTCCAATTGTTGGTGATCGCCCAGCGGCCGCCGAGATCGAACTGACCCGCAGTGGCAAACGCGTCGCGAGTCGAGTGGATATCGAAGGGAGCGTTGGGGTAAATACCGGTATTGGCTACAGCGGTTCCAGCGGTGCCATACACCTTTTGCAGTTGGTTTACGTGATTATCGTAGATGCCGAATTTGCCAATCACATAAGCTTGCAGGCGATTGGTAACACAGTAGCTCAAACCGCCACCAACCTGAAAGCCGAACAGGTTGTTCGTCAGAGCGACTGCATAGTTCAGTTCATCGACATCCCCATTGATGCGCGTGTCATTCGGGTCAGCCGAGAACAAAAACCCTTCGCTAAAATTGATGTAGCGGAAGCCAGCCACCCAACCAAAGCCCCACGGCGAGCAACCGTTGCCGTTGCAGCAGCCACAGCGTCCCAGGCATCCAAACGGTCCACCGTTCCAGGAACTGCCAACAAGGTTAGCCTCAAAGCTGTTGAAATTATAGCTATACGTCGTTTGCTGTAGCGCGGACGATGTGAACGGCACATTGGCACTCGCGCCGTTGTAGGTGAGCTCGCTGAAGTCGATCGTCGAGTTCAAACCATTAACCGCCGAAATGGTACGGCTCGCTGGAAAGACCCCCCAGTAAATAACTTCCAAGGCATTGGGAGCGCAACTGCCGCAACCGCAGCCAAAGCACATGCCGCCACCGATTTCGAAGCCACCGTTCCACAGATTATTCAAGTTCTGGGAACAAAAATTGAGTCGCTGTGCGCCGGTGGTGTCATCCACGCTGGTCACAAATCCGCCCTGCCGCGATTGCGTCATGAGTAGCGCGTTCGCGAACACGTAATAGTTGTGGCAGCAATTGCAGCCGCCGCAGGGGCTGCTGCACGAGTCGCATCCGCTGTAATCGCCCTTCATCGCGCCGTAATAATCCGGCGACATCAGCGATTCCTTCGGAATTTCAACCGCGCTCTGAATTGGGCTCTGCACAGGTCCCTGCATTGGCGTTTGCTGGGGCCCTTGCTTGGGCGACTGGATCGGGCCAGTTTGCACCGGCGACAATTCGTGCGGGCCCCACGCCTCGAATTCCGCGGCTGTCTGCCGAATTGGATAACCGTTGCCGATTGGCGGCAGCGGCGGCACCGGAAAGTAACTGGACGGGCGGGTGTCCTGGCACCAGCCATTGGTCAATGCGGCCAGAACAATGGCCAAGCTCGCGCATCGTGCGCCATGGAACTTCATCGCATACTCCTTACGCTCATCGATCCATCGATCTCGCGGCGCGTCGTCCGTCGGGCGCCGAGGATGGTTTTATCTCGCAGAAAATCCAAAGCCGGTCTGGTAAGAAGTCAGACGTCAGAAGTCAGAAGTCAGAGTTGGAACGCAATCCCAACGCTGACTTCTGACCTCTGCCGCTCCGATCTCTTCCTTCTACGGCCTCGATCGAGGACGGGGACTAGATGTCCCACTTCGATGGCGTCCGTTCCTCGCGTCGCCTCAATGCGACGCAACACGCAAAGCAATCGCTCGCAGTAGGCACACTCCGTGTGCCGTCGCCGCCAATCGCCAGCCTCGCCAGGTAGGGCCAAGCTCACGACCTGCCAACGACGCGCGAGCCTTCACTTTATGGCGCTCCGTCCGCGTGTCAGCTTAAGGAATCGTCAACGTGCCAGCATTGCCACCGCCCAATTGCGCCTGCGATCTTAAAAATTCGTAGCACCGCACGCGCCTCAATCATCACGCCCGTTTTTGCCCCTGCGGCCGGACTTTCACGTTTTGAGGTCCGTACGAACTACGACCAGCGCCCCGCCCATACAGGCGCAATCCCCGTCACAACGCGCCCCAAACTGCGACCGTTCAAAAGCCGAAGCACCTATATGCCACACCGTTAGCGAATTGCAACTCATCCCAAAAAAGTCTTGCCCTGGCTGAAATGCCACGAATGCCGATCATTCCGCAACCTTTCGCGGGCCAGTCGCTCGTTTATGCGCTTTATGTCGGTTGGAACGCAGGCCCGCGAGCTCCATACAAAGTCAGTAGGGTAGGACGAGCGATCCCCAGATCGCGCCGGCCCACTACCAGCGGTACAAATGGCTTCGCACTTCGCGCCGGGTGCCACTGACGGCTCGGCCAGCAGTGTTCTCGCCAGACGGTTCCTATTCCCCGAACCAAGCCGGAAACGCAATCGCCAACACCATTCCCACCGCAAACAGAAACACCCCGACAGCGATGCCGCCCATAAATCCGACTCCGGTCGCTCGCCATGCCGAAGCCGTCTGGCCGCCACTTTCCAAATGGCGTTCCACCGCCTCACCCTGCAACGATTTGGCAATCCCATACATCCCAAACGTAAACGCGGCTGCAAAAATCGAGTCCGGAAACCTCTCCGGCAGAACAAAACCCACCGCCAGCAAGCAACAAGTAGCCACGACTCCGCACGCAATGATCAATTGGCCCAGCCGCGCTTTCCCCAGCCTCCAATAATTGAATGCCATTAACAGGCAGCCAGCGATCGGCGACCCCAAAAACGTCGCCCAAGCCACGTGCCCCGCCGAATACAACTTGTACGGCTGCCCCGCCGACTCCACCGACGGATCGACGAATTCATCCAACGCTGCGGGCGAAGCATAAGGGTTTTCATCCATAGCGTCCTATCCTATCCCTCGCCTGCGCAGCACCGACTACTCCTGTAATCCAACTCCTGGCCGACGCCAAACAATGACAGAATCGATTTAGTTACGCCTAAGACACAACAACCCCATCACGAATTACTACATCGCCGTCCTTATTGTCCTTGGGTTTGCCGAACTTGAAATCGGTGATCGTGTCCCCGGTGTTAATGATAAACAAGTCGGCGCCCGCGCTGCCTGTAAGTTGGTCGCTGGTCGAATCGCCCAGAACCTCGTCGATGAAGTCATCAATCATGGCGTTCGAGCTACTGTGCGTACTGGACCACGCTTGGCTTATCGAGCGCAGATCGGCCATATTAAATACGCAATCGACTGCTCCTGACACCAAAATGTCATTCCCCGCCGAGCCGACGATTCGATCCTTACCCAAACCACCGATAAGAAAATCATTTCCGGCTGCCCCGGTAATCGTGTCATCGCCAGCACCGCCAAAAATTATGTCGTCTGCGCTGCCCCCAGTCAGAGCATCGTCCCCTTCGCCGCCGTCAACTAATGCCTTGATGGCCAGTCCACTCAGATCGATTCGGTCGTTGCCGCCACGGCCCCAAATCCGAACCTCGCTTACGCCAGCCAAGCTATGTTGCGCGCCGTTGACGACAATATTCGCCCCGCTCACAGTGATCACATCCGATCCTGCCCCACCGCCGATTCGCAGAACGCCACCTGTTTTGCTGACTCCGCTGTACGAACTGATCGCTAGGTTCACCGTGGCGGTCGCTGTGCCGCCATGGCCATCGCTAACTAAATAACTAAACGAGTCGCTTGTTGCCCCACTGCCTAGGCCCGGCGTGTAGGTAAAGCTGCCATTGGAGTTGAAGATCAGCGTGCCATGTGCCGGACCCGCGATGATCGTGGCAACGAGTATATCCCCATCGATATCCGTGTCATTAGCCAGCACACCTGGCGCCGCAACGGTCAGCGTGGCATCCTCAGCAATCGAATAGCTATCGTCATGAGCGACAGGCACATGATTGGTGTGCTTGCCCGGGCTGCCGGGGTCGTGGATCTCACCATTGGCGATCAAGTCGTCATCGCCAAGCTGACCATCGACGAAGTGCAATATGATTTTGAGCGGATCGTCGGTGCCCGTCGGTTGAATGATTTCGGCGCCAGTCGTTCCGTTGTATAGAAACTCATACCAATGCGGATTCGAATCATCAGGCGTCGGGCCATACTTAAAGTAAGTATCGACAGCCGTATCATGCGGCAAATACAACGTCACCGTCGTCGCATCGCCTGCCGTTACGTCGTCAACAACGAACGCCAGAAAACCGATCGGAAACGCCACGCCCTGTGGTGCATCTCCGGCCGACGGATTAGCAATTGCCTCCACATTTGCTAACGTCGTCGAACTCGGCGACTCCAACGTCACATACTGGTGATCGTTCGCGCTATTGGGCAGCGATGTCACGTTGCTCTGCTGGCTATCCGGCGTACCGTCACCATTTCCGTCGCCGCCGTTTGGCCCCGCATCCTCCGTTGTCGGATCAACACCGTCAGAATCGGCGGGAGCTGAGATATTGATCGAGGCGCCGACAAAATTCACTTGATCTAAAGCGACGAAAGACGATTCGCCCACCGTGTCGTTGCCGTACACCAAGATCTGGTGTGCTGGCAGCAAATCGGCCGGATCCAGATTGAACGCGGCAATCCCGGCCGCATCGGCGTGAAATTTCGCGGTAAAAAGCACCTTCGGCGCTGTGCCCAGTGACGAAACGCCGTCAAATGCACCCACTTCGTCGATCAATCCAGGCACGGACGTATTGCCCGACTGGTCATTCGGATAAGCGGGACCAAACACCAACGGATTGGCGGCTAGGCTCGTCATGGACTGCGCGTACGTCAGGTCCATGTACGCGGAAAAAACACCTCGCACCAAGGGATTATTAAATGGGTCAAGACCATTCGGACGAAGGTCTTGCACCGTGGCTTGAACTAAGAATTCGCTCCCAACCGGTATCGTCATAATCGCGTTACCAGCCAGATCCGTCGTCGTCAATTGGATTTTCACGAGGGGCGGGGCCGCCGTCCCCGTAATCGTGAGCGCCGCGCCGACGAAATCCACTTGATCCAAGGGCACCAATGACGATTCGCCGACCAAGTCGTTGCCGTACACCAAGATCTGGTGCTGAGGAAGCAAATCGGCCGGATCAAGATTGAATGCCGCACTTCCGGCGGCATCGGCGTGAAACTGTGCCGTGAAAAGCAACTTCGGTGCTGTACCGGTCGCCGAAAAACCATCGAAAGCCCCCACTTCGTCGATCAATCCGGGCACGGACGTATCGCCTGATTGCGAATTCGGATAAGCGGCATCAAATACCAATGGATTTGCGGCGAGACTTGTCGCTGACGGGTTATACGTCAGGTCCATGTACGCGGAAAAAACGCCCCGCATCAGCGGCTGATTAAACGGATCAAGACCATTCGGGCGAAGGTCTTGCACGGTGGCCCGAACTAAAAAATCTGTTCCAGCCGGTACGCTCGTGATCACATTGCCGGCCAGGTCCGTCGTCGATAATTGAATTCGTACCGTGGGCGGAACCGCCCCCACGGTAATCGTAGCCGTCGCCACTTGGCTGATATCAAAACCGTCCGTGACCTGGTACGTAAAACTATCAATTCCGACGAACCCCGCGAATGGTTGATAATCAAAACTACCGTTTGAATTAAACGTCAACGAACCGTGGGTCGTGGAAGTAACTATGGACGCGCTGATCGGATCGTTGTCTGGATCGCTATCGTTGCCCAGCACGCCTGGAGCCGGCACACTTAGCGGCTGATTGACGATCGTGGAGTACCCCGGGTCATCTACAGCCGCGGGAGCATGGTTCGCTCCCGGCGTAATCGTGAGCGAGGCGTTCAGAAATTCAACCGCCACCGCGTCATTCGAGCCATACACAAGTGAATAGTGCGCCGGCACGATGGCCGGCATGAGCGCTGCAAAATTTACCGTCCCTGCGGCGGTCGCGTGCAAGGGCACCGAAAATAACGTCTGTGGATCGCTTCCCAGCGGATTCAAAGAAGCAAAGCCGCCAACCTCATCCAACAGACCGGGCGTGCTTGCGGCACCACTGGCATAATAAACATACTCTGAGCCGTGCGTGATCGGCCCGCCAACTCCGACCTTCAAGGCGTCATACGCCACATCCACGTACGATGCAAATACGCCACGCGGATCACCGCCGGACGCTGGACGCAGATCGGTAACTGTAGCTAGAAGCAGGAAATCGCTTCCCTGAGCGATCGAGCTGATGGGGTTGCCTGATGTATCGGTTGTGGTCAACTCCACCCTCATCTGTGGAGATCCAACGTTCGCACCACCGCCGGCCAGTCCGTCCAACGGTTGCGACTGCACGTTGAGATAGTTAACGATCATCAAAAAATCGAGTGGCGAAACAAATCCATCGTTGCTGACGTCAGGATTGATAACGGGAGGAGGCGAGCCTATCGGACCACCCCCAAACTCGTTGATAAAATTGACCACGATCGCACCATCGTTGGGCGCAATGGTCCCATCGTTATTTACATCCTTCCGGCTGCGAACGGTAATGGTGGCGGTCGCAACTTGACTCTCGTTAGAACCGTCTGAAGCTCGATAGGTAAAGCTATCGATCCCGGCGAACCCACTGAACGGCTGATACGCGAAACTGCCATCTGAGTTCAATGTCAACGAGCCATGTGCGGTGGTCGTAACCAACAACGCACTGATCGGATCGTTGTTCGGATCGCTATCGTTGCCCAGCACGCCGGGAGCAGGCACGTTTAGCAACTGGTCTTCGGATGTGCTGAAAGTAGGGTCATCAACAGCAACTGGTGCTGTGCCCGTGCCAATCGTGAGTGTGGTGCCAACGAAATTCACTTGATCCAACGGGACCAACGACGATTCGCCCACTAAGTCGTTGCCATATACCAAGATCTGATGTTGTGGAAGTAAATCGGCCGGATCCAGGTTGAACGCGGCACTCCCAGTAGCATCGGCGTGAAACTGCGCCGTAAACAGCAGCGTCGGCGCTATACCGAGCGGTGAAACGCCGTCAAACGCCCCCACCTCGTCGATTAAACCGGGCACGGAGGTATTGCCCGACTGGGAATTCGGATAAGCGGAACCATACACCAGTGGGTTGGCTGCAAGACTAATCGCTGACTGGTTATACGTCAGGTCCATGTACGCGGAAAAAACGCCTCGCGCCAGAGGATTGTTAAACGGATCAAGACCATTCGGCCGGAGGTCTTGGACCGTGGCCTGAACTAAGAAGTCGCTCCCAGCCGGAACGCTCGTAATCGCATTGCCGGCTAGGTCCGTCGTCGTCAACTGGATTTTCACGAGGGGCGGCGCCACCGCCCCGGTGATTGTGACCGTCGCACCCACGAAATTGATTTGATCTAAGGGGACCAATGACGATTCGCCCACCGAGTCGTTGCCGTACACCAAGATCTGGTGTGCAGGAAGCAAATCGGCCGGATCCAGATTGAACGCGGCACTCCCGGGAGAATCCGCGTGAAACTTCGTGGTAAAAAGCAATATCGGCGCTGTACCGAGTGGTGAGATGCCGTCAAATGCCCCGACTTCGTCGATCAATCCTGGCACGGAGGTATCGCCCGAATGGTCATTCGGATAGGCGGAACCATATACCAGTGGATTGGCGGCCAGGCTGGTCGTTGACTGTGCGTACGACAGGTCCACGTACGCCGAAAAAACGCCTCGCGTCAGAGGATTGTTAAACGGATCGAGACCATTCGGCCGAAGGTCTTGCACCGTGGCCTGAACTAAGAAATCGCTCCCAGCCGGCACGCTAGTAATCGCATTGCCGGCCAGGTCGGTCGTCGTTAACTGAATTTGAACGATCGGTGTGCCGGTCAACACCCATCGTTCCTCAAGCGATTCCATTCTCAATCGGCGATTACCCTGGATTGAGCGCCGCCGACGCTCGACGGAGTTTTGCTTTCGGTTCGCCATAAGGTTGTAAGCGTTCAGCATCCTCAACAATCTCCTCGGCTGATGGGCGAAATAATGCCTTTTCGGTACTACGAGTGCGCGCCGCCATGCCGCGCACCGCGCCTAACGCTGGAAGAACGACCGTCGTCTTAAGCGTCGGCTGAAAGACTCTACCCGCGAACGGGGCAGATGTATAGCAGATTCCAGCTAGTTTTCCCGAACTTTTAGCGTTCGTATTCGCGACGTGCGACAGGTGTAGGCTGTCGCTGCGACTCACGAAACTACTCGAGCCTCAAAAGCAAATCCCCCGCCTCCACCCGGCTCCCAGGCTTCACCAAAACATCCGCGATCCGTCCCTCCGCCTCGCTCGAAATCGTCGTCTCCATCTTCATCGCTTCCAAAGTGAACAACTTCTGCCCCTTCGTCACCTTGTCGCCCACATTTACCGCCACCGTCACCACCATCCCCGGCATCCCCGCGCCAACATGCTTCGGATTTCCCGCCTCCGCCTTGGCCGATTTCGTCGTCGCCGACTCGAGGGAGCGATCCACCACGCTCACATCCCGCGGCTGCCCATTCAGCTCGAAGAAAACCGTTCGCGTCCCATCCGCGTGCGGCTCACTCACCGTCAGGAACTTGATGATCAGCGTCTTCCCTTCCTCGATATCAACCGAAATCTCCTCGCCAATATCCTGCCCAAAGAAAAACACCGGCGTCGGCAGCACGCTCGTATCCGAATAATCGCGGACATGAGCCGTGTAGTCCTGATAGACCTTCGGATACAGCAAATACGACAACGCATCGCGCCGATTCGGCTCCCGATGAATCATCGTCCGCACCTTTTCAATAGCCGCGTCAAAATCCGCCGGCGGCAAACTCTCACCAGCCCGACCTTCAACCGGCTTCCGATCCCGCAAAATTCGCTTCTGCAACCCCGCCGGCCAACCACCCGGCGGCTGACCCATCATGCCGGATAACAAATCGATGACCGACTCCGGAAAAGCCAGATCGCGGTTCCCACTCGTGATATCGTCGGCCGAAAGGCCTCCTGCCACCATAAACAGAGCCAAATCGCCAACCGCCTTGCTGCTCGGCGTCACCTTCACGATATCGCCCAGCATTTGATTCGCTTCCGCGTATGCCCGACATACCTCCTGCCACCGATCCGCCAGTCCCAAAGCCCGTGCCTGCTGATACAAATTCGTGTACTGCCCGCCCGGCATCTCGTGGCTGTACAGATCAGCCGTCGCCGGCAACAAGTTGCTGTCAAACGGCAAATAAAACTCCCGCACCGCCTGCCAATAATCCGAGATCGCCGACAAGCCTTTACCGTCAAGCTGCGTGTCTCGATCTGTGAACCGCAAGGCCTCCACCAGCGCATTCAAATTCGGCTGACTCGTCCCACCTGACATCGCCGCCATCGCCCCATCCGCAATATCCAGCTTTTCCTCCGCCGCCTCGAGAATCGCCCCGACCTGCATCCCCGCCGTATCGTGCGTATGAAAGTGAATCGGAATCCCAATCTCCTGCTTCAGCGTCTTCACCAACAGCCGCGCCGCATAAGGCTTACACAAGCCGGCCATATCCTTGATCGCCAGGATATGCGCCCCATACTTCTCCAACTCCTTCGCCAGCTCCACGTAATACTTCAGGTTGTATTTCGTCCGCTTCGGATCGAGGATGTCGCCCGTATAACAAATCGCTGGCTCACAAATCGCCCCCGTCTCCAGCACTGCCTCCATCGCGACCCGCATATTGGGCGTCCAGTTCAGCGAATCGAAGATGCGGAACACATCCATCCCGGCCGCAGCCGCTTCTTTGCAAAACTCGCGGACTACATTGTCCGGATAACTCGCGTAACCCACCGCGTTGCTGGCCCGAAACAACATCTGAAACAAGATGTTCGGAATTTTTTCCCGCAGCAGAGCCAAGCGCTGCCATGGATCTTCCTTCAAGAACCGCATCGACGTATCAAACGTCGCCCCGCCCCACATCTCCAAGGAAAACAGCCCCGCCGCCTGCCGCGCATACACATCCGCGACTGCCAACAAATCATGCGTCCGAAATCGCGTCGCTAAAAGTGACTGATGCGCATCGCGAAACGTCGTATCGGTCAAAAGCAATTGCTTCTGCCCCAAAATCCAATCCGCAAACTTCTTCGGCCCCAACTCCTGCAACTTGTTCCGCGTCCCCGGCGGAATCGCCGCAGTCAAGTCCCATTCTGGCACCGGCGCCGCCGCCCGTCGCGCCGCCTTCGGCAATCCCTTCACGAGCGGATTACCATTCACGGCGATCTCACCCAGGTAAGTCAACAACCGCGTCGCCCGATTCCGCCGCCGCGGCAGCGTGAACAAATCCGGCGTCTCATCAATAAACCGCGTCGTAACCTGTCCGCCCAAAAAATTCGGATGCGTAATCAGCCGAATCAAAAACTGAATGTTCGTTTTCACGCCGCGAACACGAAACTCCTGCAAACACCGCTCCATCCGACTCACCGCATCGACAAACCGCCTCCCCCGCGCCGTCACCTTCACCATCAGCGAGTCATAAAACGGATTCACCGTCGCCCCGCTGAACGCACTGCCCGCATCCAGCCGAATCCCCATCCCGCTCGCCGAACGATAATGCGTGATCCTCCCGTAATCGGGCAAAAAATTGTTCGTCGGGTCCTCCGTCGTCACTCGGCACTGCACCGCAAAGCCCGTCGTCTTCACCGCCTCCTGGCTCGGCAACCCGATCTCCGGATCGGCCAGCGGCACGCCCTGAGCCACCAAAATCTGCGACTTCACAATATCGATTCCAGTGACCTCCTCCGTCACCGTGTGCTCCACCTGAATCCGCGGATTCACCTCGATGAAATAAAACTGATTGGTATCCCGATCGACGAGAAACTCCACCGTCCCCGCGTTCTCATACTTCACCGCCCGACCAATCTTGATCGCCGCATCACACAATTCCTGCCTCACCTTCGCATCCAAGTTCGGCGCCGGCGCAATCTCCACGACCTTTTGATGCCGCCGCTGTACCGAACAATCCCGCTCAAACAAATGCACGAGGTTTCCGTGCTTGTCACCCAAAATCTGCACCTCGATATGGCTCGCCCGGCTGATGAACTTCTCAATAAACACATCCGGGCTGCCAAACGCCGACTGCGACTCCCGCTGCGCCTGCTCAAACGACGCCGCAAAATCCGCATCCTTCTGCACCACGCGCATCCCGCGCCCGCCGCCACCCTTCGCCGCCTTCAAAATAATCGGATACCCCAACTTCCCCGCCAGCTGACTCCCCTCCGCCACCGACTTAATCGCATCGCTGCCCCCCAGCACCGGCGCACCCACCTGCTTCGCAATATTCCGCGCGAAAGTCTTATCTCCGAGTTGCTTTAACGCCTCCTCATGCGGCCCGACGAAGGTAATCCCCGCGTCCGCACAAGCCCGAGCCAAATCCGGGTTCTCCGACATAAACCCATAACCCGGATGAATTCCATCGACGCCATGCTCCTTCGCCACCGCGATGATATTGGCGATATTCAAATACGACCGGATCGGCTCCCCCGGCTTACCAACCAGATACGCCTCATCCGCCTTGAACCGGTGCAATGCATACCGATCCTCATGCGAATAAATGGCAACGGTTCGAATGCCCAACTCATGGGCCGACCGGAACACACGGATGGCAATTTCGCTGCGATTGGCGACGAGAAGCTTGGTGATTTTTGGCATGACCTGCGGCAAAAACGGCGGAAAAAGAACGCCGCCGCTTTAAGCCGGCAGCATCGCCTTCGTTATGCTGAAGCATAACCTACCAACCCCGCTTTGGGATGTGCCGATTGAGCGAGACAGACGACACAAGTGACGACGCAGACAGCGACTTTGGCGTGCCCATTCCCGGCCCAGTTCTGCCACCCGACCAATGGGCCCGCACCGCCATCAAGCGACTGCCTCCGCCCGGCTACATCGACTGGTCCACCGTCTTTGGCCGCAATGCGCCCCTTGTGCTCGATTTAGGTTGCGGCAACGGCCGTTTCATTATTTCCAGCGCACTCACCAGACCGGAGTTCGACCATATTGGCATCGAAATCCTGCCCGTCGTCATCCGCTATGCCACGCGCCGCGCCAACCAGCGCGGCCTGTCAAACGTGCGGCTCGCCGTCATCGGTGCCTACGAATTTCTCGGCCAGTACATCGCCCCCGCCCGCGTCGCGGAGATCCACCTCTATCATCCCCAGCCCTATCGCGACTCCGCCAAGCAACATCGCCGCCTGCTAACGCCCGAATTCCTCGCCCTCCTGCACCGATCCCTCGTGCCCGGCGGCCTCCTTGTCTTACAAACCGACAACAAAGCCTATTGGCACTACCTCCGCCGCGTCGCCCCACTGTTTTTCGACGTCACCGAACTCGCCGGCCGCTGGCCCGACGCCCCAAAAGGCCGCACCCGCCGCGAAATCTACGCTCGCCGCAAAAACCTGCCCATTTTCCGCGGCGAAGCACGTCCTAGGCCCGAATTAACCGCCGAAGCCCTCCAGCAAATCGCTCAAACCGCTCCCCGCCCGAATTTTAATGCCTGACAGGCATTCAACTTGCCGCGACTGCCGATATCGGAAAGATGGTTCATGGGCGAAGCAATAACGCCTGTAACGAACATAACGCCCGAGCGACAGTTGCCGCGCCATGACTTGGGTCGATCCAATTCTCGATCGCTTAGCCGAAAAATCCGCCATCGGCTATTCGCCTAACGGCAAAGCTGCGGCCGAGCCCACGGCAATTGGCGCCTTAGCGTATATAGCCCACGAGCGCCCTGCTGCCGCGCTCGCAGCCGCGACTGAACTTGCCGCTCTTCAGCAACCCAACGGCGAAGTCGCCGTCCGCGCCGGCGAAGAATGGCCAGGCTGGCCAACCAGTCTCGCCATCGTCACCTGGTCCGCTATCCTGGCGAGCGGCAAGCGTGAGCTTGCCGGTAATTTGACCTCGGCCGACGCACAAACCGACCGACATACTCAATTTGCCGACCGTATCTCTCGCGCAGTCACCTGGCTCCTCTCCCACCGCGGACAAGGCGTGGAACGCTCCGACAACTTCGGCCACAACACCGAGCTAGTCGGCTGGGCTTACGCCGAAGGCACGCACTCCTGGATCGAGCCCACGTCCTTTGCTGTCCTGGCTCTCAAAGCAGCCGGTCGCCAAAACGACACGGCTGCCCGCGAAGGCGTCGCCGTCCTCGTCGACCGCCAACTCCCCGGCGGCGGTCTCAATTACGGCAACACCTTCGTCCTCGGCCAGCTCATCCGGCCGCACATCCAGCCCACCGGCATCGCCCTCCTCGCTCTCGCCGGCGTCGAAGACCCTAGCGGCCGCCTGACCAAGACCATCGCCTGGCTCCGCCGCAACATCGGTCCTCAAACAACTCCGACTTCGCTCGCCTGGGCCATCCTCGGCCTCAGAGCCCACGGCGTCGATCTACCCGAAGCCGACCAATGGCTCGAAAGTTCCGCCGCCCGCGTCATCATCCGCGACGACTCTCCGCATAAGTTGGCGCTCCTGGCTCTCGCCGCGAAAGGATGGCCGCAATGAATACTGAACCGAATCGCTCGCAATCGATTAACGACAACAGCAACTCCACGCGCCTGATCCACAGCCGCCGCGCCTGGCTCATCGGCGGCGGCACCGCCGCCGCCCTCGTCGGCGCTGGCCTGGTCCGCCACTGGCGGCGCGAAAAAACCCCCGTCTTCATCGCCAAAAACCAAAATTACCAAAGCGACCTGGTCCGCACCATCAAAGACGGCCTCACCTCCTGCGGCTTCGTAGCCAACTCCGTCCAGGGCAAAAACGTCCTCCTCAAGCCCAACATGGTCGAGCCAATCCGTGAGTCCCCCCACATGACGACGCACCCCGCGATCGTGCTCGCCGCTGCCGAAGCCTTCCGCTCGTGGGGCGCGAACGTCACTGTCGGCGAAGGCCCCGGACACCTCCGCGATACTGACCTGGCTTTGTCCGAATCTGGCATCGGCGAAGCCCTCGACTCCGCCAGCCTCCCCTTCGCCGATCTTAACTATCAGGAAGTCGCCTGGACCTCCAACGGCGGACGCAAAAGCAAGCTCAACGGCTTTTTCTTCCCGCAAGCCGTCGCCGAAGCCGATGTCATCGTCTCCCTGCCTAAAATGAAAACCCACCACTGGGTCGGCGTTACCGCTGCGATGAAAAACCTCTACGGCACCATCCCCGGCTGCAAATACGGCTGGCCCAAAAACGTCCTCCACTACAGCGGCATCCCCGAAACCGTCGTCGACATCAACGCCTCGCTTCCCCGCACCATCGCCATCGTCGACGGCATCGACTGCATGGAAGGCGACGGCCCGATCATGGGCACCCGCAAGCACATGGGCCTCGTCCTCGTCGGCACCAACCCCGCCGCCGTCGATGCCACCGTCTGCCGTCTGATGGAACTCGATCCTTATGCCGTTCCCTACTTGTGGCTGGCCGCCAATCGCCTCGGCCCCATCGACGACAGCAGCATCACCCAGCGCGGCGAACCCTGGCGGCCTCTCGCCAAACCCTTCACCATCATCGACCAGCCCCACCTCAAGCAACTCATCCGCCGCCGCGGCATTCTGGTAAGCTAATTCACAACCGAAAACTCGTTCCCTCTCCCTCTGGGAGAGGGTTAGGGTGAGGGTCTTTGACGCTCGAATCGCTTACCATCTCACGTAGGACTCCCCCCGTGAAACTGCCTCGCCGAACGCTCCTCCAAGCCACCGCCGCAGTCTCAATAAACTCGGGCCTCACCACCCTCCTCCGCGCCCAATCCCCTCCCCCCATCATCCACCGCGGCGGTTCTCGCCCAACCGCCCCGCGCGGCACCGCCAGCGGAGACGTCGCCCACGACCGCGCGATCATCTGGAGCGCCTCCGACCGTCCTTCCCAAATGGTCGTCGAATGGGCCAAAACCGACCGCTTCACGGATGTCACCCGCGTCCTCGGTCCCGCCGTAATCGAAGCCACCGACTTCACCGGCAAGCTCGACCTCCGCAACCTCCCCGCCGGCGAACGCATCTTCTACCGTGTCCTCTTTCAGGATCTCCGCGACTTGAAAAACTGGAGCGAACCCGTCATCGGCTCCTTCGTCACTCCTCCGCGTCCCGACGGGCCCGCCCGCGACCTCAAAATCGCCTTCACCGGCGACGTCTGCGGCCAAGGCTATGGCATCGACCTCGCTCGCGGCGGCCTGAAGATGTTCGAAACCATGCGCGCCGCCCAGCCCGACTTCTTCATCCACCTCGGCGACACGATCTACGCCGACAATCCCATTTCTGCGGAGCAAAAACTCGACGACGGCACGCTCTGGAAAAACGTCACCTCCGAATCCAAGTCCCACGTCGCCCAAACGCTCGACGATTTCCGCGGTGCCTACCGCTACAACCTGCTCGACGAAAATGTCCGCCGCTTCAACTCCGGCGTCAGTCAGCTCGTCCTCTGGGACGACCACGAAACCCACAACAACTGGTTTCCCCAAGGCCGCTACGAAGACCAGCGTTACGACGAGCAAAGCTCCGCTCTCCTCTCCGCCCGCGCCCGCACCGCCTTTCTCGAATACCAACCCATCCGCCAATTTGCTCACGACCGCGAGCGCATTTATCGCACGCAGCGCCTCGGTCCGCACGTCGAAATCTTTGCCTGGGACATGCGCAGCTACCGCGGACCCAACACCCAGAACAAACAAACCGAGCTCAACGACGAATCGGCCATCCTGGGCAAAACGCAACTCGCTTGGCTCAAGCAACGCCTCGCCGCCTCCACAGCCACCTGGAAAATCATCGCCAGCGACATGCCCCTCGGCCTCGTCGTGCCCGACAAGCACGGCTACGAAGCCGTCGCCAACGCCGACAACGGCCCGCCCCTCGGCCGCGAGCTCGAAATCGCCGACCTCCTCAAATTCATCAAAGACAAAGCCATCCAGAACGTCCTCTTCATCACCGCCGACGTCCACTACGCCGCCGCCCACTACTACGACCCCGCCGCCGCCAAATTCACCGACTTCACTCCCTTCTGGGAATTCATCGCCGGCCCCGCCCACGCCGGCACCTTCGGCCCCGGCAAGCTCGACCCCACCTTCGGCCCCCAGCTCAAATTCCTCTCCATTCCACAAGGCCTCAAAGCCAACCGCCCCCCCAGCGACGGCTACCAATTCTTCGGCACCCTCCAAATCTCCGCCGCCACCAAAACCCTCACCGCCCAGCTCCACAACATCGCCGGCAAAGAAATTTACTCGGTCGACTTGGAACCGAGCTGAGATCACGGCCAGACAAGCCATCGCCCGGCAGGGCGTGCGCCAGTTGCCAGGGACTTCAGTTCCTGGAAGCAAATTCCAATATCCTCTCGCCCGGAGGGCGAACGATCCGGACTATCGCCTGTACGCATCCTTATTGCATTTGAGGCCCGGAGGGCCGGCAAGAAGTAGCCCCGACCGTGAGGTCGGGGGTTGCCGGGCCAATCAAAAATTTTCTAGGCCCGGAGGGCCGACACGGGCATTTTGCGACACGCAAATACAGACGGCTGTTTGCTGGCGGTGGTAGTTAGACCTGCTTTGACCGCCAGATAGAATTGAGGGAATGCGCTACCGCCTCCGCACGCTGCTGGTCCTCTAACCCTTCAATGGCCCGATTAAACGCCACTAGCTTTGACGATCCCGCCTGGTCAATCGTCGCGAAAGGCTGGGACGAGTACGCGAAATGCAAATTCGCTGAGGCCATTGCTAGTTTCACAATGGCGCTAAATTCTTTTAGCGAGCGTACGCCGTCGGCGGCGATTATGGAGACGTATGTTTGCCGTGGTGCGGCGTCTGGCCGAGCCGGAAATGTGCATTCGGCTATCGACGACTTCACGAAAGCAATTCAAATCGATCCTCAGTCTGAAAATGCGATTTACAATCGCGGAGTCGCACGAGAACAATTGGGGCAATATGGACTCGCCATTGAAGATTTTGGGCGATCAATCGATCTGAGTCCGACTGACAAACGCAGCTATATCCGTCGTGGTGTTTGCCGCAAAAGGCTGAATGATGTGTTGGGCGCTCGTCGCGACTTTGCTGAAGCGAGACAATTAATAACAGCTGAGAAGCCGAAGTATAGAACGATAGGCGAGAAACCGCCGTCGCGCCTGATTGATGCCCCCATGCGTTTTCCGCCGCCACCCGGAACTCGGTTCTACGTCTGCTTTCGAGTGAACGGCTACGAACCATTCCCACCCTATGAAGAGATGCTTACGGTCGTGGCCGATCACCCGGATGAAGCAATTGACCAGGTTCTCCGCGATGGTCCCGCTCTTGACCCGAGCCGCCGGTACGTCACTGCGATATGGTTCAACCACAATGGTCGGGCGCGTAGCTGTGTTGCTTGGCTTAGCCCAGACGATAAGGCCGGAAACTAATGCGCTACCGCCTCCGCATGCTTCTAATCCTCTTAGCAATTGGCCCACCACTGCTGGCCGCGGCTTGGTGGTACTACAGCCAGCCTATGCTGGTCTACGTTTTCGCCTTCTCTCTGATCGGAATAATTCCCCAATTGCTCGTGGCCGCCTTTGGCTAAGGCTTTGGAGCGCTTTGTCACCTGATAGGTCGATTACCCGGCGGCCACGACCGCAAAGACTCCAAGTTCTAACGCCGGCCAACTTGCACACGTAACAAGGGCTCCCCTCTCCGCCGGTACTCCGGGGGAGAGGGGCTGGGGGTGAGGTGGAAACCGTTCACGGCAGCATTCTTCGAATGGACCAGACTAGTCCACTCAGCTTCTCTCCCCGAAAAACTCTTCTTCCGCCCCAACTGTCTCCCATCTCATCACTTAACGCGCGCGAATTCCCTACCGAGCCCCGGTACTGAACAGAATTTCATTGACACGCGTGTTCTTCTGTGCGCTACTCCGGTTTTTGCCTTCCAACTTCTCCCGTAGCCTCCACCATGTCCACCGCGCCCCTAAACCCCGAACCCCGAATCCCGAGCCCCCTTCCTCCTTCTCCCCGCGACTTCCTTGCCGGGAAAG